>Ga0190313_1000158_pt1 | contig 43280 bp, 38 predicted proteins | sample 4870071011_MG_FD_169989 | JGI IMG/M metagenome (GOLD analysis project Ga0190313, IMG submission 169989) | Hydrothermal vent sediment bacterial communities from Southern Trench, Guaymas Basin, Mexico - 4870-07-10-11_MG | ecosystem: Environmental > Aquatic > Marine > Hydrothermal vents > Sediment ... | reverse complement strand
TACAGATCACCAAACCCGCCGCTGTTATTATAAATACTCGTGTTCAAAACATAAACAACCGTGTACGCCCCCGTCGCCAACCCACTACCACCATTCCCACTGATAGTAGAGTTGATTATGTAGCTGGGTGGGAGTGTGTCGTTGTTGTGTGCTATTTCTACTCCGGCTTGTGTGCTGTTTGTTATTGTACAGTTTTCTATGATTATTGGGGCAAAATAGGTTTGTACTTTGCCGTATATTGTGTCGTTTTCTATTTTTATTGTTTTGCCATTGTATCCTTGGATGTATAGCCATCCTATTATCTTTGATCTCGTTATTTGTGGGGTGTGTGTAGTGGTGTATCTTCCGTCTATTGTTAGGTCGGTTGGTCCTATTTCTGATGTGTCAATGTAAGCGTTTTGGGTGTAGATGTTGAATTGGTCTGTGTAGTTGACTTTTGAGTTTGTTAGTTTGAGGGTTCCGTATGACGTGAATTCGTATTTGGAAAAGCTTTCTGTTGGATAGTTTGTTGTGATAATAGTGTTTTCTGCTACCAAGGTTCCTTTTTCTTTTATAAGGATTTTGTTTTTGTTGTTTGGGTATACTGTTTGGATTCTGAGGATCACGTTGTCCAAAAATAGGCTCCCCTCGTCTTCTATTATAAGATTTCCTTTTAACACTATCGTTTTGTCCTGTATGTACACGTTGTCTGTCACAACCCAGTCTCCAACTATGTAAACGGTATCTTCTGTGGTGACTGTTGTCTCTGCTTTTGTCTGGTTTATCGGTGTCAATAGGAGGAGTAACAGGATGAGTATGATAAGATGTTTTTTTACCATACAAAACGTTTATTGTGTTTAGCAAGTTATAAACTTTTCTCTATTATGAAAGAAAACATGGTGTTAATATAACAAAATTATATGTTGTGTTATATTTTTATGTTTGTGTTTGGATGTTTTGGGTCATCTTATGTGTCCAACCGGTTGATACCTGTGCAAAGAGTATAAGACTGCAACCCAACTTAGACAGGGTTCTCGGCAAATTTTGCATTAGTGGAGTAGAATAGAGTTGTGGAGGGAGAGGAAAGATTAATATCACATAGGGGCGTCAGCCAGCTTAATGACCGTCAAAGACCGTGTTGGGCGCCAGAGGTACATAGCGTTTATAATTGAGGCTCCAAGGGAGTTCAGACGGGGCGAGGTCATCCACGCCATCCACAGAGCCCTGCCACGGGACATCCGCAACGAAGACGTGTGGCTCACGGTCTTTGAGCACAACGCCGGCATAGTGCGGTGCCCCCACCTGTTGAAAGACAGGGTCATTGAGATCCTGAACAGCATCAGAGAAGTCAGCGGGGTGGGTGTGACTTTTCGCACTATTATTACCTCTGGCACTATAAAGAAAGCAAAAAAGAAGTTCCAGAAAAAGTGGTGGGCGGAGGCGAGGGGTAGAGGCATAATCCTATCTCTGTTAGTCCATGCTGAGGTGGAAAAACGTGGAAGACCCCGACGCGGGAAAAAAGATGATGTGGAACTCCGCCCCCCCGCTCACATCACACACACCAGCCACAACCCTTATATCCGACAGAGCATATCGGTTGTGCATGTCCCCGCCGCTGGTGGACCTGTTCGGGAGGCCAGTGACAGGTCTCCGCGTCTCCATAACAAACCGTTGCCAGCTGGACTGTTTTTACTGCCACAGAGAGGGCACCGAAGGCGCTGGAGAGGAGATGGAGGTTGAGGATTTTGAGAAAATAGCATCCACCGCGTCTCGTCTGGGGATAAAAAAGGTGAAAATCACCGGAGGAGAACCACTCATAAGAGAAGATGTGGTGGACATAGTCCGCGTCTTTGCCAGGCACTTTGAAGAGGTCTCTCTGACCACAAATGGTCTCCTCCTCGCGGACCTGGCCGCAGACCTGAAAAAAGCCGGCCTGAAGAGGGCCAACGTGAGCCTGGACACGCTGAAACCCGACGTTTATTCACGCATAACAGGGTATGGGGGCAGAGACGGCGTTGATGCGGTCATGACGGGCATAAAAAAGGCCATTCGGGCGGGCCTGACACCTGTAAAGGTTAACACGGTGCTGATGAAGGGCATAAACGACACGTGCTGGCTGAACATAGCCCGGAAAGTGACGTCGCTGGGCGCAAAATCACAGCTGGTGGAATTCGTGCACCCGGCAGAAAAAACAAACGCGCCCGAATACGTTTCCAGGCACGCTGACATGGGCGATGTAATCGGCACCCTTGAAAAGATGGCGGTTGAAACCTATGAGCGCCCGCTCCACAGGAGGAAAACATATGTCCTGGACTTTGGAACACACAGAGGCGAGGTTGAGGTCGTCCAGCCCATGCACAACACGGTTTTCTGCGAAAACTGCACACGCCTGCGGGTGACACCGGATGGGAAGCTGAAAACATGCCTCCTCGGAGGAATAGAGACCCCGCTGCTGTCCCGGTCTCCGGGCGAAGAGGACATTGAGAGGGCGTTCCGCCGTGCCCTCCTCAGCCGTTACCCGTACTGGGGGAAAAAAACAGGCATAAACCTCCTGCTCTTTTCCACCGCCAGAGAAAAAGTCGGCGAGGACGTGATAAAGATGTTTGTGCCCCCCGGGACGACAGCTGGGGACCTCCTTTCTTTTGTAAAAAAGACCTTTCCCGGGATGGGAGACATGCTCATATCTGTTAACCGTGAATACGCCGACGAAAAAAAGGAATTATTGGACGGAGATGAGGTGGCGCTGTTTCCGCCGGTCGGAGGTGGATGATATGATGGAGGGCGATATAGTGGACGATGTGGGCGGTCCAGGTGGAAGGAGGTGCCATGTAGCCATCCAGAGAGAGGATTTCGACTCCTCCGTCCTCGTTGAAAAACTCGTCGACGGCCGAACGGGCTGTGTTGTAACTTTTACTGGCACGGTGAGGGAGTGGACCGGAGACAGAAAAACGCTTGACATATACTATGAGTGCTATGAGGAGATGGCCGAGAAGGAGATCGCAGGGATATGCGAAGAAGCCCTTGAACACTTTGGCGTCCTGGGGTGCTCGGTGGTCCACCGTGCCAACGTCCTCCTCCGGCCAGGGGACAGAGTTGTTTTCATAGGGGTCTCCGCCGCCCACAGAAAAGAGGCATTCAGAGCGTGTGAATACATAATTGACGAAGTCAAAAAGAGGGCTCCCATATGGAAAAAAGAGAGATATGACGAAGCATATGACAAGGACGCACGGGGCATGCAGGAAAAAAAGGAGGCGCTACGGAATGAGCAATGAAGGAAGGAAATGGTCGGCTGGAGGAATGGTTGACATACGGGACAAAGAAGTGGTCGCGAGAACCGCCGTCGCCTCCGGCAAAATAATTTTGTCGGCGAAAACCGTGGAAGCGATCCGGAGAGGGGCTGTGAAAAAAGGAGACGTCTATGAGGTGGCCAGAGCCGCAGCGTTCCTGGCGGTGAAAAACACGCCCGGTGTAATACCGCACTGCCACCCCATCCCTGTTGAGAAGGTCGCAGTTGAGTTTGCCTCAGAGATTGCCGGTGAAAAAGGGTTTGTAAGTGTGAGATGCGAGGTTTCCACCACAGCGAAAACGGGTGTTGAGATGGAAGCCCTACACGGTGTTCTCGTGGCACTTCTGACCATATGGGACATGGTCAAATACATGGAAAAAGACGAAAAAGGACAGTATCCCCACACACGCATAACCGATGTTGTGGTGGAGAAAAAAGTGAAGGGCGATGGTTGAGAAAAAAGGAAAAAAGAGGGGATATGCATGGGATACCACGACCACACACACGACCTGCCCCGGAACCTGGGGTTTGCCGTCTTAACAGTCAGTGACACGAGGACGCCAGAGACCGATGTCTCCGGAAAAGTGCTGGTTGAGAGAATAGAAAAAAGTGGGCACAGAGTCGTGGCCAGGGACATTTTGAAAGACGACGTTTTCCTGATAAGAGAAAAAGTGGCCCGCCTCATAGCCATGGGAGGTGTGGATGTTGTTGTCTGCACCGGCGGGACAGGTGTTTCTCCCGGGGACGTGACCGTTGAGGCGGTCCTGCCCCTCCTTGACAGGGTGTTGCCCGGTTTTGGGGAGATGTTCCGCAGAGAGAGCGAAAAAGAGATAGACACCGGGGCCATGCTCACGAGGGCGTTATGCGGGACCTCTGCGGGCGTTGTAATCTTCTGCATGCCCGGGTCGCCGGGCGCCGCTAAGACAGGCGCACGTTTGATGCTGAGCGAAGTCGCCCACATGGTAAAAGAGGCGAGGAAGGGGCGGCGGATAGCTTGGCTTGACAAACATTTTTAGTCGCTATGATATATGGGATGATATGAGGGTGCTGGTAAGGGTGGTTGGATGAAGAAAAAGTTTGCTGGTTTGTTTGGTGTTTCAGTTGCGGTTGTTGTTTTTTCCTTATTAAATATTAGTGCGGTTTGTGTTCCCACTTTCAGTGTGCCGGAGATGTATCTGGATCCTTATAGGGGTGAGATATGGTATTATTCTGTGGGCTGGGATGAAAGAAGTGTCTGGGAGGGAGATGGTGTTTACAATATATCTTCTCAGTCTTATTCTTATAGTGATGGGGTCGCGGACCTGATAAAACAGTATGGTCCGCCTGTGGGTGTTTTGAAAAACGGTACTGCGGTCTTTGTGAGGCAGGAAGCCGGTGGGGGCTGTCTCTGGGCTGTTAACCCTGGCGGGCAGGGCTATAAAACGGGCTGTGAGTGGAATGGAATCTACCTTTTTTCGTGGTTTGACCCGACAACTGAGACCTTTTTTGTTTTTTTAGAGGATTCCATAGTTGAGTATTCTCCGTTTTCTCTACAGATAAACTATCCCCTCTCTCAGCATCCCGCTTTTGTTTCTCATTCTGTGGTTTTACGTCTGAAAGATGAGCTTTTTGTGGGAACGGTTAACGGTTTGATGGTGTATAATCTTTCCACGGACACTATGGAGATAAAAAGACCAGATTACGGCGAATTGTTGTGTCTCGTGAGATGTGTAACCGTTTTAGATGGCGAAGTGGTTGTTGTTTTTAACATTCTGAACTATTCGGACTTCAATGAGAATGAGATAGATGTTCTCACTTTTTATTCTCTGGCAGGCGCTAGCTTCGTTAAAAGCGAGATATTCCAGATTCGAGACGATTTTCTTTCCAGATGGTTTGAGTTCGGAGAGCCGGTGGTGTGGCTGGGGGTGATAGATAACCAGTGGATTTCTCTTGCCATTTCAGAGGGAGGAGGCGCCCTCTACAAGGTAAACAAGACCGGTAAACTGGAGCCATATCCCACACCAGGTTCTCTGTCAAACGCTTTAGACGTGTATGGGCCTGGCGTCTTTCCAGAAGTAAAGGAGTACAACAACTCAATCGTATTTTTGGTCCCTGGCAGCCCTGTGGGAGAAATCTATGTGTACAATTTCGACGAAGAAAAGATGAACAGCATCATTGATCACGAAAGACATGACAAAAAGAACATATTGGATACAATGCTGGTCGTATTTTTTTGTTTTATTGGCGGCATTGGTTTTGCTCATACTGATCGCCGTCTTGCCTTCTCGTGGGTGTCTAAAAAAGGGACTCAAAAAGAGGCGGTGAATTGCACGTTTGGGCTCAACCCCACTCCCACATCATAATATACAACAACGTTATTGCCCTCGTAGGATTGCCCTCGCAGGCGAGTTGTGGATGGAAAGAGAACAGCGATGCACGGAGGTCTCACCATGAGTGCGGGAGAAAGAGATGAAAAAGAAGAGCGGGCGGCGCGTGGTATGAATATGCGTCCTTTCCGGGAGGTTGTGCCCTACGAAAAGGCGTTTTCCCTGCTCATGGACGCCGTGGTCCCTGTTGATGATGTGGAAGAGGTCTCTCTGGACGATGCCCTGAACATGGTTTGTGCGGTGGATGTGGTGTCCGAACTGGATGTTCCCGGGTTTGACCGTGCTGCTATGGACGGGTACGCTGTCAGGGCAGATGACACATATGGGGCCTCGCACATGAACCCTGTTGGCCTGAGGGTTGTGGGGGAAGTCTTTGCCGGGGAAAAACCGTCTGCGGCTGTTGAGCCGGGGACGTGTGTCGCCATAGCCACGGGTGCGGTTTTGCCAGAGGGTGCAAGCGCTGTTGTTCCTGTTGAGGAGACAGAGATGGACTCCCCCAACGTTGTTAAAATAAAAAAGCCGGTGTATCCCGGGGCGAATGTGTCAAAGAGGGGCGTGGACATAAAAAGGGGGGACGTGGTTCTTTCCAGGGGGAGTTTTCTCTCTCCGCCAAGGATTGGTGTTCTGGCCGCGCTGGGATTTGAGCGTGTGCGGGTTTACAGGAGGCCACGTGTCCTTGTGGTCTCAACGGGCTCCGAGGTGGTGCCACAGGGAAAGCCCCTGGAGGTGGGAAAGGTCTATGATATAAACAGGCACACGGTGGCGGGTGTTCTGGCTCTGAATGGGGCAGATGTGACCTCCCGGGGCCCGGTGGAGGATTCGGTGGACGAGATTGAAAAAGCCCTCGGCGACCTGAACACATGGGACATGGTCGTCATAACCGGCGGGAGCAGTGTCGGCGAGAGGGACCTGCTGGTTGACCTCTTTGAGTCCAGAGGAGACCTGCTTTTCCACGGGGTCGCCGTTAAGCCGGGAAAGCCAACCCTTGCGGCATTGGCGAAAAACGGCCGCACCCTGATGGTGGGTATGCCCGGCTATCCCACATCGTGTCTGAGCAACGCATATCTATTTCTTGTTCCGGCGATAAGAAAGATGGCCCATCTCCCCCCGGCTGTCCAGAGAAAGGTGAGGGCAAAGATGGGTGAGCGGGTGACATCAACGTTGGGCAGACACCAGTTTCTCACCGTCCGCCTGGAACATGATATGGAGAGCGGCGGCGGGGACGGGGCTGTGCCCGTGGCGATTCCCGCTTTCAAAGAGTCTGGGGCCATAACCAGCATGGCACTGGCCGATGGCTATGTTGAGATACCTGCAAACGTTGACCTGCTGGAAAAGGGCGACGTGGTGGATGTTGTTCTGTTCTGAAAAATATGCATGGCTGGCCTACCCTGTCCCCGTCCGTACCATGTGATACTCCAGCGCTGCCCTCACAAATCCAAGGAACAGGGGGGCGGGTTTCCCGGGCCGGCTCTTGAACTCGGGGTGGTACTGGCTCGCCACGAAAAACGTGTGGTCCTGGAGTTCTCCCACCTCCATCCTTCGTCCCTCTTCATCTCTGCCTGTGAAGTGCCATCCGGCGCTCTCAAAATCGTCAATATAGTCGGGGTTGACCTCGTAGCGGTGTCTGTGCCGCTCATATATAACCGTGGAACCATATAGGGCGTGGGCCTTTGATCCCTCTTTCAGGAGCACTTTGTGGGCGCCGAGACGCATCGTGGCGCCCTTGCGCCGCACACCCTTCTGTTCAGGGAGGAGGTCTATCACCGGGTGTTCTGTTTTGACACCCTCTTCCTCAAACTCAGAGCTGTGGGCGTCTTTGAGGCCGAGCACGTTTCTGGCTATCTCTATGGTGGCGGTCTGGAACCCGAGACACGTGCCGAGATAAGGTATGCCATTCTCTCTCGCATATGTGGCAGCCAGTATCTTTCCCTCTATGCCTCTCAGCCCGAAACCACCCGGTACGAGGACGCCGTCAACGCCCTCCAGAAGCGACACGTTTTTTTCCAGGTCTTCCGCCTCTATCCATCTTATTTTTACACGTGTGTCCAGCTCAGCCCCGGCATGCGTGAGCGCCTCCGAGTGGCTGAGATATGCGTCTGTCAGTTCCACATATTTTCCGACCAGGCCGATTTCAACGGTGTGCTCCGGGCGCATAACCCGGTTCACGAAATCAGTCCACCATGACAGGTCCACGTTCCGCTCTCCGAGCCCCAGTCGCCGCAGGAGATACCCGGTCAGCCCCTGTCTGTGCAATATTATGGGGACCTGGTATATGCTCCTCGCATCCGGGGCGGATATGACCGCCTCCAGGGGCACGTCGCAGAACAGGGCTATCTTCTTTTTTATCTTGTACTCCAGAGGTTTCGTGGCCCTGCCAACTATGATGTCCGGGAATATGCCTATCTCTCTCAGCGCTTTAACAGAGTGCTGGGTCGGCTTTGTTTTCTGCTCTCCGACGGTTTTTAGAACGGGGACCAGGGTTGTGTGGACGAAGACACAGTTCTCACGGCTCACTTCCCGGGAGAGCTGGCGCATCGCCTCAAGGAATGGCATGCTCTCTATGTCACCCACCGTACCCCCCAGCTCAACAAGACAAATGTCTGCCCCGGACTTTTCAGCCACCCGCTGGATTCTCTCTTTTATCTCATTGGTGATGTGGGGGATTATCTGGACGGTCTTTCCCAGATAGTCGCCCCGCCTCTCCCTGTCTATGACCCGCTTGTACACTTTCCCGGTGGTTATGTTGTTGTCCCTCCCCAGGTTCACGTCCAGAAACCGCTCGTAGTTTCCCAGGTCCAGGTCCACCTCCCCGCCATCGTCCAGCACGAAGACCTCGCCGTGTTCATAGGGGTTCATCGTCCCTGCGTCCACGTTCAAATAGGGGTCTATCTTGATTGCCGTTACCGTGAACCCCGCGCACTTGAGTAGACGCCCTATGGAAGAAACGGTTATTCCCTTTCCGAGACCCGAAATAACACCGCCCGTGACTATCACATACTTCATTTTGCTCACGGGGAGAGGGGATAAGATGAGAGGTGTATAAAGGTTTTGGGCGAATGGGTGCCGCGCGGGGAACAAACACAATGTTGGCGTTGGTAAAGCGGCTGGGCACACCATTGGACAGGTAGGGCGTGGGGGAGGGTGGTCGATAATAGCAATCGCTCTGAAATAAGACGGTGAGCGGATGTTAGATGGTGTTTATTGAGATGGATTGCCAGGAGTCCCGCCCGCTTCAGAGTTTTACGCCGTATATCGGCGAGTATTTTTCACGGAGATAGTTTATGAAGTAGTCCTCGTTAAGCGGCTCTCCTGTGAGGCGTTTTGTGAGTTCCTCCGCTGTGTATCTTTTTCCGTGTCGGTGGATGTTCTCTCTCAGCCAGTTTCTGAGGGGCCGGAGTTTTCCGCTGGCTATGAGTTCGTCCAGGTCTTTGATTTCTTTTTTCGCCTGGTGGAATATCTGGGCGCTGTACAGGTTTCCGAGGGTGTAGGTGGGGAAGTATCCCATGAGCCCCATGCTCCAGTGTATGTCCTGGAGGACACCGTTGGAGTCTGTGTCGGGGGTTATGCCAAGGTATTCGTCCATTTTCTGGTTCCAGACCTCCGGCGCTTCTTTGGGATCCAGTTTTCCTTCTATCATGTCTTTTTCCATCTCAAACCGGAGGAGTATGTGGAGGTTGTATGTGACCTCGTCGGCCTCCACCCTTATCAGGCTCGGACGGACCAGGTTGACTCCCCGGTAGAACTCTTCCATGTCGTATTTTTCCAGCTGTTTCGGGAAAACTTTCTGCAGGCGTGGATAGTAGTATTCCCAGAAGGGTCTGCTCCGTCCAACCAGGTTCTCCCACAGCCGTGACTGTGATTCGTGGTATCCCAGGGAGATCGCCTGTGCCATGGGGGTGCCGTAGTGTTTGGGGTCGTATCCCTGTTCGTAGAGGGCGTGTCCGCCCTCGTGTATGGCGGCGAAGAGAGCCGGGCGGAGGTCGTTCGGGTCGTAGCGTGTGGTTATGCGCACGTCGTCGCCGTTTCCTGATGTGAACGGGTGGGCGGAGATGTCCATGCGCCCCCTCTTGAAATCGTATCCCATGTTCCTCAGCACTCTGAGGGCAAACCTTTTCTGCGCTCCTATGGGATACTTTTGCAGGAAGATCTTTTCGTCGGGTTTGTCGCTGCTGTCTATTATCTTTCTGGCGATGGGGACCAGTTTTTTTCGGAGGTTCTCAAGCACCCTGGCGACCTCTTTTGTTTTTGCGTAGGGCTCAAAGTCGTCCAGGAGGGGATCGTAGGGGGTGTCTTCGTATCCTATCGCCTCCGCGACTTTCTGTTTGAGCTCTACCATCTTGATGAGGTAGGGGAGGAATTTTTTGAAGTCGTTGTTTTTTCTGGCGATGGCCCAAGTGTTCTGGGACATGCTTGTGGTCCGGGCTATTTCCATGACGAGTTCCCGGGGGAGCTTTGTCTGTTTGTCATAGACCCTTTTGATCTCTCTGACGTTGACTCTTTCCACCTCGTTTAGCTTTTCCCACACAGAGGGGCGGGTGAGCCTCTCAAGGTATCTGCCCATTTTTTTGGATGTGGTCCAGTCGTGGAGTATGCCGCTGACCGTGGCGGTCTGTCTCGCCCGCATGTTTATGGCGCCGGGGGGCATGTATGTTTCCTGGTCCCAGTCCAGCAGGGACATGACCATCTCCAGGTCGGATATCTCTTTCACAAACTCTATGAACTTCGGATATGGCTGAGGACTTTTTCTCCTTGGCATGGTTTCCACCTCGGATGCGAGAAAGAGAAAGTATATGATAAGCTTTGTGCCTTTCTGTGCCGGTGGTGGGTACTACACTGGTGGTGGGATGCGAAACCGATAGCGAAACCGATAAATAGGGTGCGGTGGTTTTATTTTCTATGAACCGGAAGACCTCTGCTGTACTCATGGTCTCCATTATACTCATCGCAGTTATTGTGTCTCTTGTCTATCTAAGGCGGGAAAGGGGTCTCGTTGGTGGCGGAGGGGAAGAGGGGGGCGGGCCAGAGGTGGTCTACTATGGCCCGGGGATGGACAGGCATCTGATACTTGGAAATGACACAACGTCAATACACTTTGAGGTGGACTACGTCCAGGGATACGGGCCGAGCCAGCAGGCGCTGGACGCGCTAAGAGAGGGGATAAGCACGGTCACCGGAAAATCTGTTTCCATAAACCTTGACGACGTGTTTGAGCCGCAGAAAGATAGCTATACACGTGAGGACCTGGAAAACCTTGAGAACACCTACAGGGACCACCAGAAACAGGAAGGAAGCACCGTGTGGATATACGTCCTGTGTCTCAACGGCGTTTACAACGGCTCCTCCGGGGTGCTGGGCGTGGCGTACAACGGGACCAGTTTCGCCATCATGGAGGAACAGATAGACGACATAGACATCCCCAGGGTGCTGCAGCTCGCCGGCCTGACGGTTGAGGATTTTGAGTCCTCTGTCATGGTCCACGAAATGGGCCACCTTTTTGGCCTGGTGAACATAGGATATGAGAGCGAGCGAAACCACGAGGACCCGGATCACCCCCACCACTGCGACGACCCCGACTGTGTCATGTACTGGGCCCTTGAGACCTCTCCGGCATATTATATACAGCAGTGGCTCAACACCGGCAACCCGGAGCCACCGACAACTTTTTGCGACGACTGTCTTTTTGACATCCAGCAGATAGCGGAGGGATTGTATTAGACATATTATCCCTATTCACTATGTTTGTAATGTTCATGCTCCTCTGTGTTGTCCAGTGAAATCTGGACGGTGAAAGTTACAGAAGAGCCGTCAAATTCCAGAGCGTTTTCGTCCCCTGCGGTGTTTCCATTGCCGACACGTGCACCGACACGGGCACCGCTCCCTATGGTTCGCATGTCTCTCAGTCTGTGCACCACAGGGTGTACACCCATTTTTTCCAGTTCCGCTGCCAGACCGGGTATGTGTCCATCTCCTACCACCGCCACCACTTTTTCACCCGTCCCGGCGAATTCCGCTATTTTTTGGGCCATGTAGCGGTTCCTGTCGTCTATGAGCACCTTTTTTGCCGTGGGGAGTTTTCTACCCAGTTCTTCTATGTACGTATCCGGGTCTTCCAGAACGTCTTCTATTTCCCGCTCTATTTTCTTTCTGGGTATGAAAAAGCTGGCTATGGTTGAAAAGAAGAGGTAGGCCTTTTCTCTGATTCGCATCTCTCTGAGAAACCGCCTGGAGACATCCAGTATGTCCATGTCTATCAGCGCCACCTCGGCCCCCACGTCCATGGCTGCCTGGAATGCCACGAGCATTTCCTCTCCCGGCGTGTGACCCTGTATCTGGCCGAGCTTTTCCTGCTGTTTCGCCAGCAGTTCCATGATCCTGGGCACTTTTTCCCCGCCGTTTTTTCCTTTTCCATGTGCCTCTTTTTTCCCTCCGTTTTCGCTCATATCTTCGCGTTTTTTCTGGAAGAGTGCCTCCAGGCGCATCCTGTCCAGTTCCAAGCAGACCACGGTTGGCCGGTGGCCGAGTATGAGGTCTCGTATTGTGGAATAGGTGTCTATGATGTGCCCGACGCCTATCAGACAGACCTGTCCATGTGCGGGGGGCGGTGGAGAGTTAGCACCGGTTGGCCCGATTTCGCTGCTCTTTGCATCGTTGTTTTCCCCTGTTTTCATCCGTAGGGCGATAACACGTCGGAGTTTATAACTTCTCTCCATGTGCCCCATCTTTCTTGCCGGGCATTTTGTACGGGCCTTTTCCTTTTTTTCTGTCCACAACCTTTTTTTACCCCTGTTTTCTTCTTTCCTTGGATGAGAATAGGCCTGTTCACTAAAACATACCCGCCCATACCCGACGGTGTGTCTTATTATGTCAGCCAGGCGAAGAGGGCCATGGAAAAAGAGCATGATGTCACAGTTTTTACCACACGGACTATTTTCGGTCGGTACGTCCCCGCCCCCGTGGCTGAGGAAGAAAACGTCCTCCGCTTCCCCGCGGTACCATATCCGCATTACCCACAGTACCCCGTACCACTCTTTCCCTATGGAAGAATGATATGTGAAGCGAAGAAGCGCGGGCTGGAGATAGTCCACGCCCACACACCTTTTATAATGGGGGCGGGTGCATATCTGGTGCACAAACATCTTCAGGTCCCGCTGGTATCAACCTTTCACACCAATTTTGTTGAAATGAGGGGCACGGTGGGCGGCAGAATAACAAATCTTTTCCTCATAGACCTGGGATGGTGGTACACCTGCGGTTTATACAAACGCTCTGATGTGGTCATAGCGCCGACGCGGAAAATGGCAGACTTTCTGCGAAAAGAGGGTCTGGACAACGTGGAGGTCGTGTGGGATGGCATAGACATATCTCCATTTCTGGGGGGAGGGGGGCGGGCCGGCTCAGAAGATGGTGATGTCTGGCGTAATTTCTGTGAACGCACGGGAGTCCCTGCCTTTGATGACGGTGATGGCCCTCTGGTGCTCTTTCTCGGGCGTGTGACCAGGGATAAGGGGGTCTACGTGCTCCTTGACGCAGCCGCCGGGTTGCACAGAAAACACGGGGCCAGTTTTATAGTCGCCGGCACCGGGCCGGAAGAGTTTGCTCTGAGAGAGGAGGTCAAAAAGAGGGGTATGACAGGGTTTTTCTTTGTCCCCGGATATGTTTCTGATGCAGAAAAAGTGGCACTGCTCAGACGGGCGGACGTTTTTGTTCTCCCATCCCGGGCCGAGACATTTGGTATGGTCCTGCTGGAGGCGATGGCCGCAGGGGTGCCGGTTGTCGCGGCCGCCTCCGGGGGCATAGTTGAGGTCGTGGAAGACGGAAAAAATGGTCTGCTCGTTCCTTTTGGGGACAGCGAGGCACTGGCTGAGGCGATATCCAGCGTCTTATCTGATGGTCGTCTCAGGTCTTCGCTCGTGTCCACGGGAAAACAGTTTGTGGTTGAGAGGGGAACTATACAGACCAGCGTAAGAAGGACTATTGAGATATACGAGTCTCTGCTGCGACGCTGAGCGCATTTTATGTCTCTCAGTCTTCTCCGCCGCTGGTTTCCATGAGCCACTGGAGGGCTATCTGCAGGCGTGGGAAAGTCTCTGAGCGTGAGGTGAAAAAAGACCAGAACCTCCTGTTGAACCCATCTATCGCCCTGCCCAGAAACACCCTGACTCGGGGGTTGACGGACGCATAATAGGCGCCCAATGCGAGGACCATTCCGCCGAAAACATCGGTCAGCCAGTGTATTCCCAGATAGATGACGGAAAACACTGTGAAGACGAAAACCGCCGTGGAAATCGCTCTGAACATCCTGTTGTCTGTTCTTAGAAAAGCCATGAACATGAGCGAGAGTGTCAAACTTATGTGTCCGCTGGGAAAACAGTCGTTCAGACGGTCAACCAGCAACACCACGCTCAGGTAGTCAGAATGCTGATAGAGGAGGGGTTTGACGGGCGTACCCGGCGGGTACATGGATGTCACGGTCACGTTGAAAAACAGGTAAAACGGGACCAGCACGATGTAGTTAAAAAACAGTATGTACGTGTATGTTCGCATCTGCTCCCTGTCTCCTGTGAGTGTGTAGAAGACGGGTATTGCGAGTATGAAAGCAGTGAAAAGGGTCAGGTAGAATATGGCTATGGCGTGGACAAACCAGACGTTCTCAATAGCGCCCTGGAGTAACAGTATATATTTGTTTCCTTCTATGGAATAAAATAGCGGGGTGAAGTCCCATGGAAAAGGGTGTATGTCCTGGACGATGTTCTCCATTTTTATGAGACCGAAAACTATCACCAGCAACAAGATGTTCCCCGGGCTTTCCAGAACGCCTCTTTTGATGGTGGGCCAGTGGCTTTCATCGCGGTAGTTCAATGCCAGCACTATGATGGCTATGAAAAGGAATAACAGAGGCATGTACCACAGCAGGCTGTATAGTGGGTTTATTTTTTCACCTCCACTGCATCCGCCGTTGATGATTTTTGCACTCCAATATCTGTGCGTATATATTTTTTGTCTATCTCTGTCTACGGTTTGGCCCCCGTCTTTTTGTCATATTGGTTTTTGTCTGTGGCACTTTTGTTGTGCGATGTTCATCCACATAAGAGCACCTTTATCAGGGCGAGAGTGCCAAGTCCCACGGCCACCGCCCCTATGACCTTTTCCGACTGCTCCTTTCTGGCCATGGCGGCTGTTATATGCGGCCCTATTATTGCGGCAACCAGTGCGGGGATGGTGACGAGGAGGAAGATGTCTGAGACGTATAGGGTTCCGAAGAACAAAAAGGAAAGCAGGCCCACTGTACACGCCGGTATGGCGGTTATATCTGCTATTGCCACAGACGAGCGCAGGTCATGGTTCAGGACTATCTGTCCGGACACCAGGATGGGTCCCAGTCCCCCACCTGTGAACCCCTTGTTAAGACCGCCCACGCTGGAGATGAAGAACATTTTTCTGCGGGTTTTTTTGATCCGTATGTTGCTCATCATAACAAATCCAAGGAATAACACCAGGCCTCCTATGTATATCTCTGTTATCCTGCCAGGGGTTTTTACGTTCAGAAACGCCCCGATAGCGACAAAAATCGTCGCCGGAACTGAGAGGATAAGGGCGTTTTCCACGTCTTTCTTTGTGAAGTTTTCCACGTGCGTGTGGACTGCCGACCCGACGATGACAACCGCGAGCTGTGAGAGCAGGACGGCCGGTACTGCTATGTGAGGGGGGTATCCGAAGATTATAAGGATCGGCGTCAGGATCGTCCCAAAGCACATGCCCATGGACGTGTCCACCAGGGCTGCGAAAAATGCGGAGAGCATGATCGCGATCGCCACTACATCGCCGTGCATGTCCAAATCACCTTTGTTTAGCAGTCTTACCCTCGTTTAGCCTGCTTTTCTTTTTTCACAGCGACTATTGCCACGCTCCCGTCTCTGAAGAGAACCCATCTCAAACGGTCTCCGTCCTCTATGCCGAGTTTTTCCACGATGGTTTTTGGCACGGTTGTTCTGCGCCTGGTACCCCGTATAGTGACGGATGTTTCGGTTACGTATTCAACATCGTTGAGGTCAATTTTCATACATGACACCTTCCAGGTTTCTCTGTGCAGGTTACGGCATGCGTCTTTTGCCCCTGGATAATAAACAGGTGGTATTTAACTTTGGTGTAAAACCAATATGCTTTGGCGTCAATATACTTTGTCGCCGCCGCCGGCAGAGCGCTGTGGACCGCCTACCACCTTTGTCCAGATATGTCTTTTCTGTTTGAACCCGGCTCAGCGTCTGTCCACCATCTCGGCCAGTGTAAGAAACGCTTTTTCCACATTTTCGCCGGTTTTGGCACTCGTGAAAAAATACGGGGCATCTAGTCGGGTAGAGAAGTTCCTCACCCCCTCCTCTTTTATCATAGCCAGGTGCGAAAGGTCGCTCTTGTTGGCCAGGACTACCACTGGTACATTCCCCACAACACTTTTTACAGTATCTATCCACTCACGGAGGGCTCCCAGGGTCTCCGGACGTGTCACATCGCACACAGCAACGACCCCCTTCGCCCCGGAAAAATAGCGCTGCTGTAGTAGCCTGCGATATGCGTGCTGTCCCATGATGTCCCACAGCATCATATCCGCTCTACCTCTTGCCGTCTGGACAGTCTTTTTCATCACCTTTGTGCCGATAGTCGTTATGTATTTGTCATCAAAAACGTCAAGGACAAATCGTCTGACCAGGCTTGTTTTCCCGACTCCGCTCTCACCGACCATGCACACCTTGTATTTGACAACACCACCAGAATCTCCGGGTGTCTCTCTGCTGGCTTCCATTTTTCTCTCTCCCGTAAGGCTCTCTTTACGCTTTCCTGAGGCAAAAAGGTTTTTGGGTTTAAAAGTTGTTCCCACACACATGGCAGACCTGGAAACTGGCAGAGACAGCGGCGAGCGAATCCAGAAGTTCCTGGCCAGATGCGGGGTTGGTTCCAGGCGGTTCTGTGACTCCCTGGTAGCACAGGGGCGTGTAAAGATAAATGGGAGGGTTGCCCGGCCGGGGGACATGGTTTTCAGAGGAGACAACGTGATGGTGGACGGCATAAGAGTCCGCCCGCTGCCGCTCAAATATTACATGGTGAACAAGCCAGGAGGCTATGTGTGCTCAAACGTGAGAGAGGGCGGTAGAAAGAGGGTCATTGACCTTCTCCCCGACGCAAACAGGTACCATCTTTTCACAGCGGGCAGACTGGACATAGACACAACAGGACTGATAATCGTCACCAACGACGGCGATTTCGCTCACCGGATAACACACCCGCGTTTTGGGATTGAAAAGGAGTACATAGTGGAGATAACACCTCCCCTTGACCTGCCCGAGTTTTCCCGGTTTGAACGTGGCATAACCATAAACAGTGGGCCAGGCGGCAGAGGCCGGGTTCGGGTCCGTGGGTGGATAAAAAAGACAAAAAACCTAGGAAAGCACAGGGAAAAGGTCTGGATAGTGGTCCACGAGGGGCGCTTCAGGATGGTCCGCCAGATGATGGAAAAAACAGGTCACAGGGTGTTGTCCCTCCACAGAATAAGGATAGGCCCCCTCTCCCTTGGAAAATTGCCGCTGGGAGGGTACAGGGAGTTGAAAAAAGATATAATCAGGAGGTTTTTTGGTGGTTGACGTAGAAATTTGGACCTGTTTATTGGATAGAATAGGTTATATAACACATACATTTTGCGTTGTGTGAGACTTATGGCAGAAAAAACCTCCCCTGGAGACAAAAGAGAACCGGGCACTATCTCTGTCAGACTTTCAAAAAATAAGACACCTCTTTATCTGGATAAAGGAACAGGCGTGGGATATTTACACCCCGACGTCCACTATCTTGGCACGGGAGTCGGAGGAGGTGGACACGACTCTGAAAACAGGTTTTTTCTCTACTATACCCCCTACCCCTATGACAAAGATGAACTGCCTTTTTTGATGGTCTCAAAGGACGGTTTCAATTTCACTGATAAAGGCATAAAAAACCCTCTTTTTGAGAGGGGGATGCCTGGGGAATGGGACGACCACCACCTCGCTGATGTTGATGTTGTACAAGTGGACGGGGACTGGTACATGTACTATGCGGGAGCCAGCATTCGCGATGGTAAAAAAAACGTCAGCATAGGTGTGGCGCTCTCAAAAGACGGGATAAAATGGGAAAAATATGATGAGAATCCTGTTCTGTCCCCAGATGATTCTCCCTTGGAAAGAGGGCTGGAAGTAAAGAGGTCTGTGGCCACTCCTGCTGTTGTTTACCACCGGGGGACCTTTTACATGTGGTATTCAGCTGTGGGAGCAGACGGCGTGGTCAGAATTCTCCTGGCCACTTCCAGAGACGGTTTTGTGTTCAAAAAATACGAAAAACCGGTCCTCGTGCCGGAGGAGGAATGGGAGGGGTCCGTTATAAACCACTGCGATGTAGTATATGATGACAGGTTTATTTACATGCTTTACCTCGGCCAGGGGAAAAAAGGGTATTCGTTGGGGTTGGCTGTGGCTACGTGGGACGACCCCTTCCATTTTGTGAAACATCCTTCAAACCCAGTTCTTACACCTTCCATAGGTACCCCCTTTTTTGGAGAATACGTGGACTTACTAATAGGGAAGTTTCCGCTGAAGGCACACCTGCCGGCCCAGGTCTTCTGGGATTCGTGGAGGATATATCGCTCATGCTTTCTTTCGGATGAAAGAGGGAGAATGGTCTGTTTTGGCAACAGAGACGTAGCGGGTGAATCCGTGTCTTCTGAAACCGCCTGTCAGCGCACAATGTTATATTATTCTGCTTATAACTTTCTTGGTTCTCCGTCCATAGGTGTCACCTCTGCTGAAATTGAAAAAGGTACAGGAAAAAGGTATAGGAGTTAGGAGGACTGAAAAATGAGCGATAAGAATGTGATAATAATTGTCGTTGACGCTTTGAGGGCAAAAAACCTCTCGTGTTATGGATATGGAAAACCCACCTGTCCTAATTTTGAAAAGATAGCCGGGGAGGGCGTGCTTTTTGAAGACGCTTATTCGTGTACCGACCAGACAGATGTCTCTTTTACCACGATAATGTCTGGAAAATACCCTCTCTCTCACGGGATACTCCATCACGGCGAGGAGGTGACACCAGAAGAGGTGGCTAATTTTAGGAAAACGGGAACGGCTCTCCTGTCTGAGATGTTGCAGAAAAACGGGTACGCCACCATAGGGATGGACTGGCTGGGGCGCTGGCACAAAAAGGGTTTTGAGATATACGGGGAGCCGGAAGACCTGTTTTCATACACTCCCCACGGCTCCTTTTTTTTGAAGCATCCTCTTCTACGTGCTGGCCTGGAGAGAGTCTATATCCGGCTACCATGTGGCCTGTATCGGGGATTGCACGGTTTTCTTAAGAGAAAAGGTTTTTTCTGCGGAAGAAACGTGGAAAGCTACACAGATGTGGGGTGGCATGTTATAAAGCATATTAAAGAAACTGGCAGGCCTTTCTTTTTGCTGATGCATCTCTGGGATGTCCACACGCCCCTCTGTGATGTCCCCCGGTGTTATCTGTCGGAGTTTTACAACGGCGAAAAGATAGAACCTGTGAGATCAATGGCAGAGAGGATACCTGATGAAAAATGGAGAAAAAAGACGCTTGTGTACCATCTCAAAGGTGTCAAAGACGTCGCAGAGGTCATCCCGCGGTACGATGCGTCCATCCGTTATGCAGATGATTTCATAGGTCGTTTTGTTAGCCGGCTCCAAAAAGAGGGGATTTTGAAGGACACGTATTTTATTATCACAGCGGATCACGGAGACAACCTGATGCGAGACGGGGTGTTTATAGGGCACGGTGGTCTTTATCAGAGCGTAATAAAGGTGCCTTTTATTCTCCGGGGTCCAGAGATACCCTCCAACAGGAGGATTCGGGGTTTTGTCCAGCACGTGGATATTGTGCCGACAATACTTGAACTCTTGGGGATGCGCGTTCCAGATGTTGATGGAAAGAGCCTCCTGGGCCTCATAGACGACGGGACGCCTGTGAGAGATTATGCGTTCTCTGTTAGTTCCACAGCGAGGCGGCGGTATTCACTGGTAACTGAGAGATACAAATACATATATTCGCCAACCAAAGAAGACGCCATGGACAAATACGGAGGAATATGGTTCAGGGACACAAAAGAATTGTATGACCTGAAAGAAGACCCGGAAGAAAAAGAGAACCTTTACAAACAGATGCCAGATGTGGCCGGGGAACTGGAAAGCAGACTGCTCTCAATAGTCAGAGCCCTATCTGTTAAAAGAGAACGGGCCATACTCAAAAACAAACTCAGAACGATAACCTAAAAATAGCCAGAAAAATAAATAACCAGAAAATATTACCAATCTATTACCAATCACTTTTGATCTGAGAAATTTGAGAAATTTTGTCTCGTGCTTAAGACACCCGTAACGCTGTTGTCCTGAACGATTCAAAGGTTTTTCTGTCAAACAGCACGTGGCGTATTTCCACCACAGGGCAATCTTTTTTGGCATTTCTCAGGTATTCGTATGTCGTGGTCACGGCGATTTTTGCGGCTTTTTCAACGGGAAAACGGTAGGCGCCTGTGCTTATTGCGGGAAACGCTATCGTTCTCAGGTGTTTTTCCTCTGCTATTCTCAGCGAATTCAGATAGCAGTTTCTGAGGGTTTCTTCTTCGCTGTGTCCTCCGCCTCGCCACACAGGTCCCACTGTGTGGATAACATATTTTGCGGGGAGTTTTCCGCCGGTTGTTATGATAGATTTTCCTGGCTCAAGCCGTCCTATTCGTTTTATTATCTCCCGGCACTCTTTCATAATCTCCGGGCCGCCTACACGGTGAATTGCACCGTCTACCCCGCCACCTCCTGCAAGCCGGCTGTTGGCTGCGTTGACCACTGCGTCCACGTCTTCTTCTGTTATGTCACCCTTTTTTATGACCAGTTTTTTGTTTCCAACAGCCACTTCCACTGTTTCCACATCCTTTTCCATTTCATCGCCCCCTTCATAAATTTTTCTCGTTTTCTTTTCATTTTTTCTTTTCATTTCCATGAGGTGGAGTATTATGTACATGGTCTCGCACACGGGGACGTCCAGTCCGAGCCTGTGGGCGTTGTGGACCACCGGCCCAAGAATAGCCTCGTATTCAAGGGGTTTTCCCCTGAGCCTGTCCTGGAGCATTGATGTTTTGAAACCGGGGAAACGATCTCCTATCGGGCGAAGGTTTTTTTCTATGGCATGGGATGGCATCCTGTATCCCAGCGCCTCGGCAACGGAAACCACTTCTTGCAGGGCTTTTTCCGCCAGTTTTTTTCCCATGGAATCCGTGAGTATTTCGTCCACGCTCAGCATGGTTATGGCTGTGAGGGGATTATACACGGCGTTCCACAGGAGTTTTTTCCATTTTACCTCCATGAGGTTTTCTGTGAAACGTGTCTCTATGCCCGCGCTGTTGAGAGCCTCTATGAGCTTTTCCACGGCTTCCCTTTTTTTCCCGTCCAGAGTCCCGAGGGTTATCCGACCTGGAGCGTAACACCGCACTTTTCCGGGAGAGACCATCTCCGCCCCTATGAGGGTTATGCCGCCCACTGTTCTTTCAACACCATATTTTTTTGCTATTATCTCCTCGTTTCCTATGCCGTTCTGTATGGTGACCACCAGGGTTTTTTCTCCTACGAGTGGCTCTATTGTGTCAACGATTTTCTCTGTGTCATATGATTTGACGGTTACAAAAACAACGTCCATCTCTCCCCATCCGTCCGGTTTTTCTCCGCTTTTTTCCGGTCTGAATGTGATTGTTTTGTCGGGGAACACCACTGTCAGACCTTTCTTTTTTATGGCGGAGAGGTGTTTTCCTCTGGCCAGCAAATAGACCTGGTGTCCTGCGCTGTGCAGTATTGCAGCGTAGACCGAGCCAACGGCTCCGGCTCCGGCGAAGGCAATCCTCATTTTTTCCATAGGACCTCCCCGTGTTGGGACTGTTTTATGTGATGTGTGGCTCTTTTGTTCTGAAATAGTTTTCCATTTTCTCAAGAAGTTTTTTTCGGCGGAAAGGCGGCAGGATCAGATACCCATAGTGGTGGCTCAGGTCTATTGGGCATCTTCTGAACTCAGAGGGTTCCATAAATCCCAGTCTTTTGAAAAAACGCTCTGCCTGTGGAGTTAGGGGTTTTACGAGCAGGTATCCGACCACAAGAGAGGCTCCGAGGATTGTCAGTTTTGCTCCGAGCCGCCGTCCTCTCAAACTGGGAAGGACCTCTATGGCGCGAAGCACGTAGACCGGTTCGCCGTCATAAGCCGGTTCTCCCCACGCTTCTACGTAAACCCAGCCGACCATGACTTTTCCTTTTGCTGCTATTATGAATATGGGGCGGGGGAACTCTCGCAGCCACATTTTGAATGTTTTTTCATAGTCTGTTACGCCCAGGCCTCTAAAAAAACTGAAGCCACGTCCCGGCAGGCCAACCCTGTCGGGGGTTTCTATTATGAATCTGCTCACATCTGCTGCGTCCTCCAGCTGATAGTAGACGTAGTCCATATCCCTGCGCAGTTCTTTCACACGTGGTCCCCCGGGGGTGTTGGGTGTGGTGGTGTTGGGCGCGCTCCGGGTCTGTGTACTGGGCTGTGACCGTGGAACGGCTGTGGACGTTTTTCAGGTCTGTGGTGTGAGTCACTCGGGGTATAGGATCCAGATGCACGAGTTGTTTCTCATGAACATGTTGAGCTGCGTCTGTGTTATCCCCGCTTTTTCAAGGAGTACTGGGAGCCACTCGTCTGGTGCGACTTTTTTCATACCATCGCTGTGTATGGCCGCTATCTGGGCGCACCGGACCTTTCTCCCGCCTACTCTTATTCTCTCCGCTGCTGCGTTTCTGAAGGTCTGGTGTATTATGCAGGCGGTGTCTATGGCGCCGGGTTTCACGGTGGCGTTGTAGTATTCCGCTACCTCCGTGTGTATCCGTGAGTATTCTCCTATCCTCTTTGTGTATTCGAACCAACCTTTTTCAAACGGGCACACCGTTGTGACAACGCAGTGGTCTGTGGGAGTGAAAACTTCTTCAAATGTGGACAGAATGGAGTTCCCTGTGCGAAGAGATTCCAGGAACTCATCCCACGTTTCATATTCTTCTTCTGGCATGCTTTTTGCAAGGGATGTTGCCAGGCTCATGAGATAGGTGTTCATGCCGGCAGCGCCCTGTTTGTCCGCTATGTCTTCAAGGAACAGGTGTGCAGCCACGTCAACGAACGGGTTGTCTTCTATGTCTGTGGCTTTTTTACCGAGGTGTCCTTCTTCATTGTGTATCCTTTTCTCGTTGTTTTCCATTTTGTCGCTTTTCTCGTTCATTCTTCCACCTCCTCGCCGCGGAGTCGGGCTCCCTTCATGACGAGAGCGAAAACGCACGCGTAGTTTCTGAGCAGGCTCCTCACGTACTCTGGGTTTATTCCAAGTTTCTGGAGTGCTTCCTCATTTATCTTCGTCTGGCCGGTGAACCCTCTGGCCGCAAGCTGGTAGCACTCTAGGGCTTGGTCTGCCACGGTTATGTTTTTTGCCACCTCTTCTCTGAACTTCTGATGTATTACACAGAAATTGCACACCGCTGTGTCACGTATGCTGTTGTTGTACTCTTCGGCCACGGCCTGATCAGCTCGGGGTATGTCTCCAACGCTGTACCGCACCCTGAGTATGGTGGGGGTGAAGACGCACTCTTCTAGGGCGTATATGTATCCTACGACGTCCCCGTCCACATCTGTTATCGCGAGGTCTGTGAGCGCGACGACCTTTCCTTCTATAGAAAACGCCGTCCTTCCCTCTCTCAAGGCCACGTTGAAAGATGGCCATCCCATGTATGCTTCTCTGCCCATTCTCTCCGCTAGACTTTCTCCGACACGGAGCCAGTACTGTATCGTTCCCTCAACACCTGCTTTTTCGCTCATATCCTGTATGAGCGATACCAGAGCCACATCCAGCATTTTTTATCACCTCCTTTTTTAGCGCATTTTGATCTCTTTACTGTCATCTTTTTCGCCCGCTAAATTTTTTCCAGCTCATGTCTTCCACATCTTTTTTATTTTTCCGCCCTTTTTACCTTACATTTTTATCTTTGTTTTTTATTTTTTTGATTCATTTCACTTTTATTTTTACTTTTGTACAGTGTCGTCCTGCCCTTTGTTTCAATGTCAACTTCTCCCCGCTCCACGAGAAGCCTCAGAGCATCAAGAAGCTCTGTGTAGCGGATTCCATGTCTTTTTATCTCTTTTTTGAGAGATGTCAGTGAACGCCCATCCGGGCTGAGAAGCGAGAGGACCTTGTCAACGACTTCATCTGAGACAGCAACGGGCAAAACCGGAATACCTTTTTCAACGCCCCTCGCCTCCGGTTTTGTTTCCGCCTCAGTGTCTTTTTCTCTTTCTTCTTCTTTTGTCTCTACGCCCTGCGCCTCTGCACCCGCCGTTTGTGCCTCTGCACCCGCTGTTTTCCCTTTTAAGTCGTCTTTCGCCTTCTTCTCCGCTTTTTTCTTTCCACCCCGCTTCTTCCTGCCCCCACCACTCCTGCCTTTTGCAACCGTTTTTCTCTCAGCAGATGACCTTTTTTCCACCCCAGGCCCTTTCTCTTCTGCTGGTTCGTTCTCTTCCTGTTCCCTCTTTTCTTCCTTTTTTATACCCTCTTTATCTTCTTTGACATCTTTTTTTCTTTTTTTCGTTTCCTCCCCTTTCTTTTTTCTAGGAGCCCTTTTTCTGGGGCTTCCTTCTTTTTTATTTTTACCTTCAACAGCCTCTGCCTCCGGCTCTGTTGCTCTTTCCGCCTCCACGCTCGTCTTAGAGACATCCTCTTCCCAGTGGGTCTCTATTTCAGGTGACTCCGGGGGCGGAACATCCTCTGCCCGCCGTACCTCTGTTTCCGCTGTTATCCCCCCAGACTTTTCCTCCCCGCCGTGCTTTTCTTCTTCCGCTCCTGTCTCATATTCCGCGAGCGAACCGCCGCCGGGGGCTGTGAGAAACTCAACAACGTCTTCCTCTTCGTCTCCCAGTTCTATGGTCCCCTTCATGAACCCGAGTGTTTTTGCCAGACCGACGCTTTTCGTTTCCCTGTCTTCTACTTCTGGGCCACCTGCGCCGGGTGCCCCGGTTTTTTCTGTCTCTCCAGTCTCGCACTCTGTTTCCGGCGTTTTGGTCTCTGCAGAGGGGAGTTCACCTGTCTTCTCAGCCAACTCAACTCCACCCCCGCCGCCCCCGTCTTCCATCTTTTCCGTGGCCAGAACTCTCTCCACGTCCCGGTACATTGATCCCACGCGCATTTCCAGCGCCCGTATGGTCTCTCTGAGACTTTCAAAGTACTCTTTTTTGACGAACTCCTCACCAAACTCGGACAGGCGCCGGGTGACTTCTTCCTGTAAATCCCTGGTGAGATCCTCAACTTTTTTCTCCTGTTCGGCGATCAGCGTCTCAAGTGCCCTTGTTCTGGCGCTGAAAGCAGAAGAGAGCGAGGATGATATCGTGGCTATGTTGTTAACGAGGTCTTCAATTTCTCTCACTTTTTCTGTCAGTCGTGTTACAGCGTCTATGGCGTACTCCTGGCTTTTTAGTTTTATCATAGCTCTGAAGTTTTTGGCCTTATACGTTGGCACGGTTTCAAGCATACTCTCAAGGAGCTCGCTGTACGTTGTGTGTATCTGTTTTGCCGAGACCAGTTTTTTGTTTATTGTCTTTGCGATGTCCCGGGTCCGTATTTTTCTCCCATCGTAATAAAAAAGCTCGCTACCGCTGGTTCGGAGGCGGACGTCTTCAAAGATTTCATTCAGCTTTCTCTCGGCATCGTAGGGCCCCATGCTCTTTTTCATAGCATTAAAGACGTCGTTCAGGGTGGTTGAATACACTATTTCAAGTATCTCAGGGGGTATCTTTGAGACATCCAGGCTCTCCCCGAACCCGACCTCGTCCATCAGGTCTGCAACCTTCTCTTCAAGTTTTTTGATCTCTTTTACTATTGAGCCAGAGGGCAGAGATGTCCCACGTCTCCACCCTTCAACACTTTCAGGTCGCCCTGTTTTCTCGCCCCCACCGCCCCCCATGGAGATGAGCGACTCCATTTCCTTGCGCAGATTTTTTATTTCCCCCCACAGCCCCTCACGGACTTTTTTAACACTCTCAGACAGCTGCTCTATCCTGTGTTCGTGTTCCTCAACGGATGCCAGAAGGGAGTAGAATTCTTCCCGGAACTTTTCCGTCTCGTCGCGCAGCTTTTCCATGTTTTCGTTTATGAGAGCCAGAAGGTCCTGGTCCACTCCGCGGACATCAGTCGCGCTTATCTCAGGGCGACCCTTTGCGGGAGATTCTTCCACTGGTTCACCGGTTATTTCTTTCTCTTCCTGTTCTTCTTTCCTCTCAGATTCCTCCGGTTTCGCCGATTCTTTCGCCCCCTCCACTCCTTTTTCTCTTTCAACAGTTTTTTCTCCGCCGCCAGTGTGTTCTGTTGCTGTATCCGCTTCTTTTTCGCCGTGTTTTTCTATGTCATGTGACGAGAGGGCGGGTGTTGCTGGGGTTGTTGGCTCTGTCCGGGAATCAGGGGGGGGTGCTACTTCTCCGGGGGTTTCGTTCCCCCCAGCTTCTGTTGTTTCGTCCCCTGTTTTTTCTGTGGGAGAGGGGGCCCTTGCTCCGCCCTTTTCGTCCCCCACGGCCCGTCCTTTTGCAATCCCCTCCTCTTTCTCTGTTTTTTCTTTTTTGACACCGGAACGCTTTGTTTTTTGCAATTTCCCCTTTCTCCTCTTTCTGGACCCTCCCTGTTTCTCCTTCCTGTCGTCGTCCCCCTTTTTTATCGTTTTTTCTTTTTCCGTCTTTCCTTTTTTTACCGTTGTTTCCTCCGATTCTGCCGGGAAACCGCGTGTGTCGGGAGAAAGGTCACTCTCATCTTTTATCTGCGGCTCGTTTTCGGCGGATGTCGCACCGCCGTTTTCGCCGGTTTTTTTCCGGGCCATTTTCATCCCGCACTGTTTTTACGCAACACAATCTTATGCTTTATACGAAGGATTTCAGTTTCAGCTCCAGCTCTGGCATCCATGTTTTGTAGCATTCGTCTGCGACGATGTCCCCCCTCGCTTCGCGGATCGGTCCCTGTATTATTTTTTCAAGGAAGATTGGCCAGAGTTTGTCCGTCATATATGGTGCGGAGGTGCCGAGTTCGTTGAAGGTCATGGTTATGACCTCTTCCACGGCCCCGACGCCTAGTGTTTCCTCCAGTTTCTTCTTTATCCACTCAAGGATTTTCATGTTTTTCCTGTATCCCCTGGTTTGCTCAAACTGCTCAACAAAGAGCTGCCGTGCCAGGGTTTTGAGTTCCTCTCCGACCTCCGGCTCAAGTTTTTCAAGGTACGTCGGGTCCATCGGTTTCTGCTCAAATATGTGGAGAAGAACCTTTCCAGCTTTTATCAGCTCGTTGATATACAGGGGTATTTTTTCTGGCTCTGTCTCAGCAGTTCTCACGACGGCCAGGAAAGCGTTTTTGCCAACACCGCTGATGAATATGGTCCCCTCTGGGTAGTGCTGGAAAGAGAACTGGAGGTTCTCGTTCCTTAGCTGTGAGCATATGGACGGCAGCATGTCCCTTATCAGGTTGAACATGTAAAACTGGGCGTGGCTCATATCCTCTGGCAGAGTGCTGGCAAATATTCTCCCATCTACGCCCACGAAGAAGACCATGTCCCCGCCCACCCTATCTTTTATTCTCTGGAGCTCCATGTCAAGCATGTATTTTAACAGGGTGGCGGTTTTTGCCTCCAGGGTTTTTTCCATCTTTTTTTCAGCCATGTGATGTCCTCCAGTGGGATTTTGTACGGGCAGGTTCAGAGGTGGCATGTGCAGGCGGAGTCAGGTGGACACCGCCGGATGGATGTCTTTCACTCAGCCCGTTCGTCCCGCTTTTTATGCTCCTGTCAAGCCGTAAGAGTCAAATATGATCTGGAGAGCCTCTTCGGGTGAGTAGTCGTATATCCAGTTTTCTTTCATCTTCTTCAGCCGTTCCAGCACATACGGCGGCGCCTTGAGATACTCGGCGGTTTTTATCGCCTCGTCAAATATGGCGTCGTAGTTCTCCCCTTCTTTGGCTTTCTCTTCAACCGCTGTCGGCGTGCTCCTTATGATGGCTCCCACGCCTCTGGCGAACATGTACGGGTAGACGCCCTCTTTGTGTGCTGTCCCTCTCATCTTTATGATCTTGAGGGTCCTGTTGAACGCCCCTCCTATGGGGTGGTATTCCAGGTGGAAGACAGCGTCCGCCAGGTATATCGGCAGAAGGACGTCTTCTCCTATGGTCTCACCCGGCCGTGCGTGTTCTTCAACGGTTGCCACAACAACTCCCAGCTCTTTGAGGGTGTAGAACAGTTTTCCTATGAGCTCTCTCTGCATCAGCTTGTCCTCGGTGGCCCAGATCACAGGCGTCATTGGGTCTATCACAACCCTGGTTTTTATTTCATAATCCGCTCTCGCTTTGACCAGCTGTGGAAGCTGTTCCTCTATCATTTTTTTGAAGTTCTTTCCTTTGAGGTGTATAAAAAACAGGGATTTCTCGTAGTGTTTCCTCATATCCCACCCCATCATCTCCGCCTCTCGCATTATCTGTTCAGGGGTCTCTTCCATTGTAACGTACAGAGCCTGTTCGCCGTTGTCTATTCCGTGCATCAGGAACTGCATGGCAAACGTCGTTTTCCCGGTACCAGACGACCCCACTATTACCACCGCGCTGTTGTTTATGAGACCACCTTCAATAAGCTGGTCCAGGCCGTATATTCCTGTTTTTATTCTCTCAACCATCTTATTCGCCTCCTTTCTCTTTTTTCAGATACTTGGTTATCAGTTCTGCAAAACTTTTGCTCTTTCTCGCCTCCTCTGCCAGGTTTATTATTTCTTCCTCGTCAACCTCAACTATAGGAGTTGAGTCAACGCTCTCGCTCATGGCCTCTGCGAAAGAGGACGCGCCAGCTATTTTTGAGCTTATTTCTGAGAGTGTTTCCCACGGTGGGGGGAAATCCTCCCTGGATGCGATCAGAGGCGTCGCGGGATACTTTGAGTACGTCAGTCCCACCCTTGTCAGGCGGTTGTCTTCGCCGAGTATATGATAGCGTCTCAGCACTTCCAGACGGTATTCCACTTCTTCGTTTTCAAGATCCAGTTCTTCTGCTATTTTTTCCACGTCTGTTTTTTCTGTGGCTCTTATTTTTTGTATTATTTCTCTGTCCACGGCGTCAAAGACTATCTGGAAGACACTTATAGGCTGGAGGTTGACTTCAAAGGTGCATTTTTCCCCGCCGGCGTTGACGCACTCTATCTCCTCTGCTGTGTTCACTATGCCGAGGTCTTTTGCGTAAATCTGAGAAAGAGCGTCTGCGGTCACATAGCACGTCTTTTTTCCTTTAATCTCTGAGTACAGGTGGGCCACCGGGTTGTCACGAACAACGTACACATGTTTGAACTGTTCAACTTCTACCAGTTCAAGGTTTCCGAGTCCTATGTCTTTTAACATTGTGTTAAAGAACTGGAATAGGGGGGTGTTTGATGCCTGGACAGGGCTTTCCGATTTGAGGAATTTCCTTGTCTCCACCGGGGGGACTTTTGAAGAGGATATGAGCCCAGCCAGTCCGCTCTCTATCTTCGCAAGTTTCTGGAGCGTGGCCAAGGTTTTTGCGAAGCTGGGGAACATTTTTTCAGTCATCCAGAACCTCCATCTCTTTCAGAAACTCCCAGTCTTCTTTGGATATATACCTCTTTGCTTTTGCGTTAAGTTTTCCTTTTTCATTTATCAGCCCTTTTTTCAGAGCATCGTTTATGAGAGCTTCAACGACTTCTTCACCGACGCCCAGAACCTCCCCTATCGCCTCAGGCTCTCTGAGTCCCAGGGCCCAGAGCTTGAGGAAGCTTCCCATCACGAGTCCCGTCCGGCGCTCAGAGATGTACGGCATCAGAAAGTGTCTGAGTGCTGCGAGGAAACTGGCGTTTTTCCCGGTTACGATGACCTTTGTGAGCGCCATGTTAAAAGCGATCTTTTGTGGCCCGAATGGCCCATCTTCCAGCACCTCTATTCCAAGGAGTTCTTTGACAGGGACCTCGTACCACCTGTCTCCCTCTTTTATAAGCATTCCACGCAGTGATATGTAGAGCTCTCCGTCTCTCCATGTGAGCGATACAGGGAGGTCCTGCTCTTGGGGGTTTATGCTAAAACGGATTTTTTCAAGTTTTTGCGTCTGTATTTTCATTTTCCCTCGTTTTTCCCATAACGATGTCTGCTTATATATTTTTCGCATTTCTCTCTGTTTTATCCAGTTGTCAAAAATTTATGGTGTAAAAAGTAAAACACATGGCCAGATGTTTAGAGACACTTTTATGGTATAAAATGTAAAAAATTGTTTTTCATGCCCCAATGCGGGGTATGCCCCAATGAAGGGTAAAAACCTACCATGACCAGAAAACATACCATAACCAGAAACCAGAAATTTGCAACTGAACACCTGTAAAAGTCAGAACACGCAGATGGGTGACTGTCTGTCTTCAACAATGACCAATGAAAGTAAAACGTAGAACAAAAATCTCATATACCCCCTGGGCATCCAACTCCGGCATGACGATGGACAGACATAAATCCAGCGACATAGTTTCATGTCCACACTAAAGGAGGCGATGGAAAATGATGAAAAAGTTTGGAGAGATTACCACAAAAAGGCCACTGGTTACGATTTTGACAATACTCATAATAACAGGTCTGATGGCCAGTGCCTATCTGGGCGTGGGAATGACCTCAAGAATGGATGAATCCGATTTCACACCTGATATGAAAGAGGCAAAGGTGGACAGGGAGATCTCAGAGACATTCACATCCACATACAGCGTTTCACTTTTCGTCCGATCGGCGGATGGAAAGAGCAACATCATAACCCCCGAGAACATGTCCGCCGTCATAGCGATTGAAAACGCGATATACAACGACCCTGAAATAAAACAGTACCTGGCCACCGGCAACCCGGGGGATGTGACCAGCGTGGCTGACCTAATAGCCCAGATGGAGATACTCGGGGCACTCTACACGGCGATAGAGGAGCAGACAAGAGAAATGTTCGCTTTTGTGAACCAGACGATAAACTACACAGTTAAACAGTACGCCCAGCAGGGGATCTCTCCGGCGGAGGGAGAATATATCAAGCAGGCCCTGCTCATGAGTCTGCAGGCGAGGTATCCCTCTATAGAAGAGAACGCCACACACATTGCCACAGCCATGTACTCTCAGCGTGAGAGCAACATCACCACAAACGCTACCATGGCCGTGAACGGTGTTCTGACTCAGACGTTTGATATGATAAACAGCACTCTCAATGCCTCGTCTCTTTCTGGCATGGACAACGCATCTGCCCGGGATTTTATAAACCAAACAGTTGAGAGCGCCATGTCCAGCGCGGTTGAAAACGCGACATACTATGCCCTTGGGTCAATCTCTATGGATCTGGTGCCGATAATCAACGCAACCCTCGGTTATGAGGTTCAGATGCTGTCAATGGAGATGGGGATGTCCCTTGGTTACACATATGGTGCTTATATACAAAACAAAACGGCCTCTCTGGTGCAGGACATAGTTTCGGCAATAGAGCGTTTCACCGGCTATGATATGAACACCACAGAGTTTGCTCAGCAGGGTGGAGAAAACGAGACCGGTAGCCAGGACGGTATGAGCGGTATGTCTCCAGACATGGCCGCCATGATGGCTTACATAAACTCCACGGTTGAAAACGCCACCACAATGTTTGCGACACAACTCGCACAGGACCTCGCAAACGCCGTTAATGACACCATGAACACCACGATGCTCCTGTTCTCGTCCTCGCTCTCGACGAACATATCCGCAGCGGTTTATCCGATAACCGTGGGACTGGAGGACGACATTTACGCCAACAGGACAGACGACACCAATATTTCCATGACGATCAACAGGTACCTGGGAGAAGCAACTGCCGCTGTTGACCCGCTCGTGGGAAACTCCATTGATGCCACGGTGTCTCCTACAGTACAGGGCGGGTTTAACATCAACCTCTCCGCCCTCGTCCCGGGAACGGTTGATACGACGTGGCCGGCCATACTGAACCTATTAAACGCCACGTACACCACGATCATCGGCTCAATGGCCGATTCCCTAAGACAGTCCTTCTCAGACGCCATGTCCCGGATGCTCTCCGGTGGCAGCGGAATGGGCGCGGCCTCCGGGTCCTTTGAAGACCTGCTCTCCCTGTTTTCAAACCTCTCATATCCAGACAAAATGAGCGTTTTTGATGGGGGAACAGTGAACGTTTCGCTGGGCGGCAGGGAGTTCTCACTGAGCTTTGAGAGGATGAACCAGAGCCGCCTGGAGGAGATGATCAGGGATGTGTACGAAAACCCCCGTGCTGAGATGTCCTTTTTCACAGAGGCCATGAACATGTCCTTCACCCATGAGTTCAACCCGCCGGAAAAGATAGAGGCGGTCGGGATGTTGGTGGGCATAACACTCACGCCGACGCTGCATGACGATGACGACCTGGCAACCCGGGTGGAAAAGCTCATAAGCAACAGAGTGGAAAATGCATCCGCTGCATACACTGACCTGAAAGTAACAACGCTGGGTGTTTACACGATTTCGGACGAGATAATGGACTACTCCATGAAATCAATGCACATTATAATGCCCCTCGCAATTCTAATGGTTATAATAATACTTGCAATTATATACAGGAACCTGTTTGATGTGCTTATAAGTCTCTCCGGCCTGTTTTTTGCCATAATATGGGTTTATGGGTTTGGAACGCTGGTTGGATACGTGTTTAACCCCCTCCTGATAGTCGTCCCGGTGCTCATAGTTGGGCTGGGAATAGACTTTGGGATACACATAACCATGCGTTACCGCCGTGAGATGGAAGAAGAGGGACTGGACGTCCAGCCAGCGATGGTGAGAACGATATCAACCGTTGGCACGGCGCTCCTGCTGGCAACCTTCACTACCATAGTTGCTTTTCTTTCCAACGCTTCTTCGCCCATACCCGCCTTAGGCCAGTTCGGAATCCTGTGTGCGTTTGGCATAGTGTCCTCTTTCATCATAATGATAACCTTCGTGCCATCAGCCAAAATAATAAGAGACAGACGGCGCCTCGCAAGAGGAAAACCGCTTTACAGGGGTTTCAGGGCGAAAGGCACAAACAACAACTCCGGGCCGAAAAGCGGCGACCGGCCCAACAACACCTCAGCAGACAAAAACCCGCCAGAGGCGAGCGGCGATACGAGCGGCGATAAAAAACAGAAAAAGGCGGGAATAAAAGACGTGGGGGTTAAAGCCCTGGACAGATTCCTCTCACTCGGGGCCGTGGGCAGCGAGAGACACCCCGCCATTGTTCTGGCCATAGCGGTTGTTCTGACCGGGGCCGGCTTTTACGCCGTTACGATGGTGCCCACCACCTTTGATTTCCGAGATTTCCTCCCCGAAGAGGTGCCCCTGGCAAAAGAGCTCAACTTCATGCTGGACGAATACGACGTGGAGAGTCTGATGGGCGACAACGTCAACATACTGGTCAAAGGCGACGTTGCCACACGGGACTGTGTGCTGGCTGCACAGGAGAGTATGGATGACATGGGAGACGACCCCCATGTTGTGGTGGACAACGGGAAAGCAGACACCACGTCTGTGCTGTCATTGATGGAGGACTATGCTACATATACTCCGGGAGGGAACGACTACCGCTACGACCCGTATTTCTCGGTGCTGTACTACAGCGTGTTTGACCAGAACGGCTCAATTCGCGCCTCTGCCACCGACGAGGACATAAAAACGCTTTTTGACTGGCTTTACACGAACGCCACAGACGACGCCAGAAAGGTGATCCACCAGGACGAGTCCGGGAACTACGATTCCATGTTAATAAAAGTGAGCGTTGACGTGGGGGACAACAGGGAGGAGATATACAAACTCAGAGACGCCCTTGAAAAGGACGTGGAGCCGCTGAAACAGACGGACGGCGTGGATGAGGTGGTTGTCACATCCGGCCCGATCCTGACACAACTCATACTTGATGCCATAAACCACAGCCAGATACGGTCCCTGCTCATCACTTTCGTGGCCTCTCTGGTGGCCATGGCAATAGTGTATTACATAACGGAACGCTCGTTCGTTCTTGGGATAATAACCACCCTGCCCATGATTTTCTGTGTGGGATGGCTTTTCGGCGCCATGTACCTCCTGGGCATCAGTTTGAACGTGCTGACCATCTCCATAGCGGCTCTGACTGTGGGGATAGGCATAACCTATGGCATTCATGTGGCACACAGCTTCGCTGAAGAGATAAAGAAAGACGGCGACGTTGAGATGGCAGTCAGACGGACAGTGGCACACGTTGGCACGGCGGTGTTCGGAGCCGCCACAACCACAATAGGAGGTTTCGGTCTTCTCGTATTTGCTCTGCTACCCCCTATCCAGCAGTTCGGCGGCATGACTGCCCTCTCCGTCTTTTTCTCCTTCCTTAGCTCCGTTTTCGTTCTCCCGTCTATACTGGTGCTGTGGGCCAGGAGAAGCAGGTGCTGCTTTGCAGAGGAGAAGAAGGAGAAAAAAGGGGAAACAGGCGAAGACAGAGATGGGAAGACAGCGGAGACGGCAGAGGCCCCTGAAACCCAGGAAACCCCCGAAGTGGGTGTGGATGATGGAAAGGAGGGGGATAATAACCCTCCTGGTGCTTAAGCTGCTGGGAGAAAAAAGAGCAGAGCGGATACGACATAATAAAGCGCTGCGGTGAGATACTGGGCAAAAAACCCAGCAGTGGCACGGTTTATCCGATTCTGCACCACCTCCACCAGGCGGGCCTGGTACGGATCCGTGAAGAGGGACGGCGTAGGATGTATTCACTCTCGGATAGGGGACAGGAGTACGTTGCCAGGTTGAACAGTCTCCGGGAGGAATACGTTGGCTGGTTTGATGGCATAGCAACTGCGATGGGAGAGATTTTCGGTGTGAACAGAGAGGACGTGGAGAACGAGGATATGAACTGGTACCTTGTGGGCCTTCTTTCACCGCTGGCAAAAGAAGTTGTGAGGGCCAAAAAAGCCGGCGTGCCTGACGAAGACCTGGGGGATATAATATCGGGTGCCGCTGAAGACGTGCGCCTGGCGGCTAAAAAAGCTGGAAGGAAAAGCAGGCGGAACAAGAAAAACAGGCGGAACAAGAAATAAAGTCGGCGTTTGCCGAATGCAATATTCGTCAGTTTTATATATCAGTGTTGTTTATGCTCTGCCCAGTGATACGGTGAACGAGGAAGACCTCAAACAGAAAATTGCCGGCGAAATGGTCCTCTCCGCAAACTTCGGAGCCACACTGAGAAAATGGAGGACAAAGTTCAACGTGAGTCAGAAAGAACTCGCAGACTTCCTGGGGATCTCGCCTTCGGTGATAAGCGATTACGAGGCCAACAGACGCCGTTCACCCGGAGTGCTGGTTGTCAAAAGGCTGGTTGAAGCCCTCCTGGCCATAGACAGACGGCGCGGCCGACCGGTGATGAAAGAATACATGCTGGGAGAGCACGGAGACATAATACTTGACATGACAGAGTTTCCCTTCCAGATACCCGGCGAGGTCTTCCTTGAAACAATAGAGGGCGAGGTGGTGAACAACCCCTCCACCCTGCGGCCGATACTGGGTTACACTGTGATAGACAGCCTTCAGGCCATCGTGCGCCTGAGCTCGTACGATTATCTGCGGGTGTACGGCTGGAGCACCGAGAGGGCGCTTCTTTTCACAGGCGTCAGATACGGGCGCTCTCCAATGGTCGCCATACGTGCCCACCCCCTCTCGCCGGCGATGGTCGTTTACATATCCCCGGAAAACGTTGATCCGCTGGCGGTAAAGATAGCAGACCTGGAAAACGTGTGCCTGGTCAAAACACCTCTGCCTGTCCAGAACGTACTGGAAGCCCTGTCATCTCTAAAAGAAAAAGTCCAGCGTGGAATGGTGGGGGAAAGGGTGGACGTGGAGAGGGGGGACATTGTGGGAGAAAGAAAGCAGAGCATGGAAAAGGACGAAAAGCAAAAGTTAGAACAGGAGGAAATAAGATGAAAGAGGGAATAGTGAGCTATGGGGCATACATCCCACGCTACAGGATAACCCCGGAAGAAATAGGAAAAGTCTGGGGTGTGGATGGAAAGGCCAGAGGTAAAAGCCTCATGGTGGAAAGCAAATCGGTGCCAGACGCCGACGAGGATGCGGCAACCATAGCGGTGACAGCGGCGAGACACGCCCTTGAGAGGGTGGACGTTGATCCCGCCAGAATAGGCGCCATATACGTGGGGAGCGAGAGCCACCCATACGCCGTAAAACCCACAGCGTCCATAGTGGCGGAGGCGATCGGAGCGACCCCGGACCTGACAGCGGCCGACTACGAGTTCGCATGCAAGGCCGGGACAGCGGCCATCCAGAACTGTCTGGGCCTGGTCAAGGCCGGGATGATAGAATACGGTCTGGCTATCGGAGCGGACACCTCCCAGGGAGCGCCGGGTGACGCACTGGAATACACCGCCTCGGCCGGAGGAGCAGCTTTTTTGATAGGCAAAGAGAACGTCATAGCGGAGATAAACGGCACCACATCGTTCACAACCGACACCGCCGACTTCTGGCGCAGGGAGGGAGCCAAGTATCCCAGCCACGGCGGCAGGTTCACAGGAGAGCCAGCGTATTTCAAGCACATCATGGGCTGTGCAAAAAAACTCTTTGAGATGATGGGGACCGGGCCATCGGACTACGATTACGCTGTTTTCCACCAGCCAAACGGAAAGTTTCCCAGAATCGTTGCCAGACGCCTCGGCTTTAAACCGGAGCAGATAGAAACAGGCCTGCTGACCCCCCGCATAGGAAACACGTATTCGGGGGCGGTCCCGCTGGGCCTGTCTGCTGTGCTGGACGTGGCAAAACCCGGAGACCGGATTTTTGCTGTCTCATTTGGGTCAGGGGCAGGCTCGGACGGGTTTGACATAACGATCACAGACGAAATTGAGAGGTTCAACAGAGACGCCGCCCCCACGGTGGAGGCGCTGATCTCGCGCAAAAAGTACATTGACTACGGCGTCTACGCCAAGTTGAGAGAGAAGATAATCATGAAAGAAGACTAAACCTGGAGGTGTTAAAATGAGAAGAGTGGCAATCATAGGTGTTGGTATAACCAAGTTTGGAGAGCTCTGGGACAGGAGCCTCCGCAGCCTGGGAATAGAGGCGGGCATAAAAGCGGTCAACGACGCCGGCATAGAGGGAAAGGACATAGATGCCCTATATATCGGTTCAATGTCCCCGGGGCGGTTTGTGAGACAGGAACACATGGCCCCCATCGTGGCTGAGTACTCTGGCCTCGTTGGCAGGCACATACCGGCCACGAGGGTGGAAAACGCCTGTGCCAGCGGAGGAACAGCCCTGAGACAGGGCTTCCTGGCTGTGGCCAGCGGGTTGCATGACATAGTGGTCGTGGGCGGTGCGGAAAAGATGACAGACGTTCCCGGCTCGCTCGCGACAGACACCCTGGCCATGGCAGCGGACCAGGAATGGGAGGCCTTCTATGGGATGACCTTTCCAGGCCTCTATGCGCTGATGGCCAGGCGGCACATGTATGAGTACGGGACCACAAAAGAACAGCTCGCCATGGTGGCTGTGAAAAACCACGAAAACGGAGCGCTAAACCCGACTGCGCATTTTCAGAAGCCCATAACGCTGGAGACGGCGCTCAACGCCCAGATGATAGCAGACCCCCTGGGCCTCTTTGACTGCTCTCCTGTCTCAGATGGGGCGGCGGCCGTGGTGCTCGCACCCATGGAGATAGCGAAAAAATACACGGACACGCCGGTGGAGATCATTGGCTCGGGGCAGGCGTCTGACACAATCGCCCTCCACTCAAGAGAGGACATCACCACCACAGCGGCCACCGTTGAAGCGGCACGCCAGGCGTACAAAATGGCCGGCATAGGGCCAGAGGACGTTGATTTTGCGGAGGTGCACGATTGCTTCACCATAAACGAGATAATCGCGACAGAGGACCTGGGGTTTTTCAAAAAAGGAGAGGGCGGAAAGGCCGTTGAAGAGGGCATAACAAGGCGCGACGGCTCTCTGCCGATAAACGTCTCCGGCGGACTGAAAGCCAAGGGGCACCCTGTTGGGGCCACCGGGATAGCCCAGGCGGTTGAAATAGTCCTCCAGCTGCGTGGTGAGGCGGGAAAACGCCAGTTGCCAGACCCGGAAATAGGGTTGACCCACAACGTGGGAGGAAGCGGCGCCACGGCGGTGGTGCACATCTTTAAACCAGGGTGGTGATACAGATGCCGAGGTTCTGGAGAGAGATACCGAGCAGATACAACCTGATGGGAAGCAAATGCGAGAACTGTGGAAAGGTCTGGTTCCCCACCAGAGATATATGTCCAGAGTGCCACAGAGAGAGCATCGGGAAGATGAAACCCTACAAACTGAAACCAACAGGGACCATCCTCACATACACCGTGATACGCACGCCTCAGAAGGGGTTTGAGAAAATAGCCCCCTACATCATGGCCATCGTGGAGATGGACGACGGACCCCGGATCACATCCCAGATAGTTGACTGCGAGCCAGACGAGGTGGAAATAGGCAAGAGGGTCAAAGCGGTGTTCCGCAAGATCTCAGAGGACGGCCCGGGGGGAACCATAAACTACGGCTACAAGTTCGTGCTGGCAGACCACCCGTACTGAGACGGCTCTGGGTGCGTGGGTAGTGTCTTCCTGCGACGCCTCCGAAACCCACGCCTCCGAAACCCTTTTCCTTTATTATTTTATTTTTTGTTGTTATACTGCACAGGTATTATACTTGGTGGGTATAAATTGAGTGGGGGAAAATAGTTGAACATGAGGAAATGGTTATGTAACATGGTGCGGATCTGGCTCTGTTTGAGGTTAAGTGGGCAAGCATGACCCCCAGAGATGTGCATAGGGAAATGGAAGCATTGAGGAAAAAGGCGGAGGCTATAAAGAAGACGACGAAAGACGCCCGCAGAATGCACCTGATAGTGGTTGCCAGAAAGGTTGAGAAAGAGATGGAGAACGTATATGATCTGAGGACAATAGAAGAGATAATAAAAAGGTCTTAGCGTTTTGACGGTTTCCACCCTTCCCACTCAGATGGTATCTTTTCCATGTCAAACCGGCCGTGTTTTTCGTCCTCTTTTTCAATGACGGCGTGGAGGTTTGCGGCGTGGGAGAAGACGGCGCTGTCTTTCCAGGGGGTCTCAGCGAGCAGTTCTTTGAATTCTTTTTCTGTGAAAAAGTGGTAGTAGCGGTGGAAAACTTTCCCATCCAGGGAGCGCGTCCATGGCACAAGCCTGTCTCCACTGTCTCCCCCCTCTGGTCTCGGCGTTGTTCTGTAACGCTCCTCTTCTGTGGACCACACTGATACCAGGCCCACCCCCCCGGTTTTTAGAACCCTCCACATCTCCCATAGGACTTCCAGCCGTCCCTTTCTGGTGGGTATGTGGTGCAGCACGGCCACGCACAGGACCCCATCAAACTGCCCGTCTCTGAAAGGGAGTTTTCTGGCATCCCCTGCCACAAACTCTGTTCTGCTCTCAACCCCTGTGGTTCTGGCCCGGCTTTTCGCCGCTGACAGCAATTCTTCAACGATGTCCAGTCCCACCACACGAAACCCCTCCCCGGCCAGGAAAACGCTGTGCCTCCCGTTGCCACAGCCCACATCCAGCACGATCCCACCCTTCGGCAGCAGGGTTGAGAACCAGACCACCTCTGGCCACGGAGCATATCGGGTGGCGCTGAAATGGCCAGCTATCTGGCGATAGACATCCACCACGTGTTCCTGGAAAACCCTCTCTTTTTCTGCCTCCGGTTTTTTCATATGTGACCACGCCACACAGACCATCTTTAACTGCTTCACCAACTCCCACTACGTGTTTATATACCTTCCGGGCTATCCTTGGAGCATGTCTCTCACAGTGGTTGGCATAGACCTTTCTTCCAGCGAGAAACGGCCAACGGGCTTTGTGGTCTATGATGGCAGGCGGTGGCGGGGGGAACTGGTCTATTCGGACGATGAGATAGTTGAAAAGACCCTTGCGGCGTCCCCCGATGTCGTGGCAATAGACGCTCCTCTCTCTTTTCCGCCTAACAAGAGGGGGCTGAGGGAGTGTGAGAGAGCCCTCCGGGCCATGGGGGTCCACGTCTATCCCCCGATGATGCCCAGCATGGCCGGTCTCACGGAGAGGGGGGTTCGCCTGGCAGATGTGCTGCGCGATTCACTCGCTCACGGGGAGGTCATAGAGACGTATCCCGGCGGGGCGCAGGTCGTCCTGGGTTTGCCGCGGAAAAAAGAAGACCTCCTGGGCCTGATGGAGGGCCTTGTGGCGATGGGGGTGAGATTGGACGCCATTGCGGGAGAGAGTGTGCGTGGAAAGAGAGATAGTGGGAGGAGGACGGGGGGCGTGAGAAACCGGCCGGGGGTGAGTCATCACATAGTTGATGCGGCCACCTGTGCCCTGGTGGGGCTCTTTTATGCAGAGAAAAAGGTGCTTTTGGTAGGGGACCCGGACGAGGGTGTTCTGGTCCTCCCCGACCCCTTCGCTCTGGGAACAATGTAAGGGCGCGGGTTATGTCCCCAGGTGTGCCAGAACCTCAAACGCCCGGTATCCCATTGAAAAGAGCATGTTTTTGAACAGGTCCCTGTTGTTTTCAACGGCGTCTATTATCTCTCTCACGCTCCGGGGAGAGACATAGCCCCACCTGTCCAGCGCCTTTTTCAGCTCGGGCACTTCCTCCGCCTTTTCCGGCAACGTTTTTCCCTCCACGATAGCCTCAACGGCTGCTTTCATCGCTCTGGCCCCGCTCCGTGTCCCGTCCGGGTGTCCGTGGATGCCTCCCCCTGCCTGTGCGACGAAATCCCTCCCGTATATGACGCCGAGCGCTTCAACTTTGCCGGGGTCCAGTCCGCCGCTGGCAACGGGCATGATCGGTTTTATTCCCTCGTACCACTCCTGTTCCAGCCCGAGTATTTCCAGCCGCTCCTCAACACGCCGCTTTGAGACGATCTCCCCGTACCTTTTTATCAGGACAGGCGAGCCCTCCATCTTTCCCACGCCGGTCCCCGTGTGAAGCTGGTCAACGCCGAGCATCCGCCATATCTTAGCAAAAACGCTGTACTCCGCGCCGAAACTTCCCCGGGTCTCTGCGGTGTGCCCTGCCCGGTGGGCGTGGACTATGAACCCTCTTTCGTGTAAGAAGTGCGTCATCTCCTGCACCGTTGGATAGCCGAGCATGTACACGTCCAGCATGGCCACGTCCCATCCCTGTGATTTGAGAAAGTCGGCTCTTTCTTTCATCCTCTCCGGTGTGTCTGTTATGTTGGGAGCGTACATCACACGCCGGCCTGTTTCCTCTTTCACTCTGTCTGCCCGCTCAAGGACTTCAAGGACTCTTTCCTCAAACCTGCAAAATGGCTGGTTCACAAGGTTTTCGTCGTCTTTGACGAAGTCGCATCCGCCCATCCACGCCTCGTAGGCAACATCCGCCCATTCCCTGGGAGCCAGACCCACCTTTGGCTTCACGATGGTGCCAACGTGCGGCCGCCTGCTCTTCTCTGTGCCAACGCGCTCCCTGATGCCCTCAAGTCCGTATCCCGGGCCCGGGTAGAGGCGCTGCAGGTTTTCCGGGAGTTTTATGTCCAGAAACTTTAGCTCTTCCAGCTCGGAGAGACCGTAGACGTTCCCCCGTATGGAGGCGAGTATCTGGGCTATGTTAGTAGCGTCAAAGTGTTCCAGAGGATATGCGATCCAGATGAAACCAGATGTCTCTGACACCTTCACGAGTTTGAAAACCCTGGCCCTGTACTCACGCAGCACCTTTTCGTTTATGGTCTTTATCTCCGTCCACGTGCCAACAGATGACTCGGCGGCCAGCGCCTCTGCCAGCTTTTCAAGGGCGAACTTCCCTTTGACCCAGTGAAAAACCACAATGTCATTTTTTGGGTCGGGCACATAATCAGGGTCCAGATATGAGTATCCGCCATATACCATGCTACCACTGCTCCATCGTTTCGGTACTGTTCAAGGCAATGGTGGTTTAATAGGTTATCCCTACAACCTCCCTACAACTCCGCCCCGCTCTCCGGCCTCTCGTCTTTTTTTCCGAGCGTTTTTTCCCGCAAGACCTCGCCTGTTATGCCGTTCATCCAGACCACGCCCTCCTCACCCTCAACACGCCAGATGGGGATGTAAAAAAGGCCCAGGTTTTCAACGCTCACAGAACCGGGCACAGGGGCTATGGTGACCTTCTCAAACACCGTCGCAGTGCCGGTGTGCTTCACCTCTTCCCGCTCATGGGTGTTGATGGTCTGGACGCCTTTTATCGCCGCTGCCTCCGCTTCTTCAGGCGAAAGCACGGGCTCAACAGAGTGGACTATTTCCCCCTCCCACGTTTCTATCGTGCCACGGGCCCGCATGGTTTTTCCGTCCACGGCGTCAACCCACACCATACCCTTTTTCTGGGTCAGAGGGCCGGCGCCGTTTTTTCCCTGTTCGTCTTCCTGTCTCGCGAGCATACACGTGTAACGGAAAAGATATGCTGGCCGCCACTCCAGCTCAGCTACGTAGGGGGCTATGTCTTCTTTGACACTTTTCACATCTTCATCTGTGAAGACGGGGCGTATCGTGTCCTTTCCCTGTATCAGGTGGACGTCGGGGAGGTCAACAACAACGCCCCCCTCGTCTTTTTTTTCCGGGAAAAGAGTGTACCGCAGACGCACACCACCCCTCTCGGCCAGAAAGTGTGCCCCAACGATGCGCTCCACCTCGTTCCGCTCCCAGATGCGCACCCCGCACCCATAGAGGACACGCATATATCTCTCAGGCAGAGGCAAAAAACATGCCACTGCCTTCCAGCGGGCGTCTGTCTCAACCAGGGGTTGCACCTCTGAGAACTTCTCTCCACCATCATAGACCAGTATCACCGCGTCGTCTCCATTCCACGACCCCTTTATGAGGTTTCCACGCACCCGCTCAACCACGAACCCGTGGGTCTGGAGGGCATCAACCACCATCTGCAGCACGTCGGGGGACACAGCCATGTCCCGTCCACATACAAAAGAATATATAAACCTCACCGCATAGAGTAAAACGATGCAGCACAGCGGCGTGATGGGCGATGAGATGGGCGACCGGGGCCCCCACACCCCGGGAAATCTCGCCCTGTACATCGGCCTTCTCTTTCTGGCGGCGGGTGTTTTCCTCGCGTGGAAGGCAGTTTCCACGGGAGCCGGCTCAGTTCACCTGTTCTTAATATTCCCCGTTTTTACCACAACCAGCGTAGCCGGCGCCCTGGCGGTTTTGTGCCTTTTCACAGGCTTCGTCCTGCTGTCCTATGGAGTGATGCTGCACATGGCGGCATCGCACCCGTATCCGCCGCCCGCTCACAACACGTCCGCCTATTCCTCTTATTCCAGCACCTATAACAGCGGCCTGGTAGCGGAACCGGAGCCGTGCCGTCCCGTGCATTCCGAGAAAAGGTTTGGCGGCGTTGTCTTGATAGGGCCCATACCGATAGTTTTTGGCTCGGATAGAAACATGGCGACGCTCTCAATCCTGGTAGCGATCCTGATGTTGTTTGTGGTGGTGTTTTTT
>Ga0190313_1000156_pt1 | contig 43473 bp, 64 predicted proteins | sample 4870071011_MG_FD_169989 | JGI IMG/M metagenome (GOLD analysis project Ga0190313, IMG submission 169989) | Hydrothermal vent sediment bacterial communities from Southern Trench, Guaymas Basin, Mexico - 4870-07-10-11_MG | ecosystem: Environmental > Aquatic > Marine > Hydrothermal vents > Sediment ... | reverse complement strand
GCTGAGCAATGCATGCACCTAAAAGAAAATTATGTAGTAAATTAGTAAAAAAGATTGGGTTTATTTTTTCTTTAGAAACGGACTTTCCTGATAACGGACTTGAGCGTTGCAACACCTTCGTCAACGCACTGCTTGAACTCACTGTAGGTTTTCGCTACTTTAGCGCATGCTTCGAAGAGCGGCTCGAAAACCTGGTCTAAATCGTAACCTCCGATCTCGTATTCGTTGAGCTCCTCCTTTATCTTCTCAATCCATTCCTCAGCATCATTCTTGGGCATCGGCAGTCACCCTAGTAGCTCTTTTTCACTCTTCATTCTTTTTCTTTACGAACCTTCTGCTCTTGTTTCTCCATTCCTCAATTGCTGACTTAGCTGTTCTGGCTCCGGCGCTCCATGCAACAGCTAATGCTACCACGATTATTATCGCAAGTATTATGACCATCCAGTACTCTAGCGCCATGTAGAATGTTTTCGTGTAGTATGCTGTAACAGTGTAGTCTCTTGCCATGTCAATGGATACGCTGTTCGCTGTTTTCTCTACTCCATCGTATTTTAGCTTGTCGAAAGTGTACTTGTACGGGAACTTAGTTATTTCCTCAGGGAACGTCACTGTAATGGTGCTTGGCGCATAAACTGTCACGTTAGTTGTTGTCGTTATGTTAACGTACGGGAATGCTGATAGCTCAACTTTAGCGTCAACACTTAGCGGGGTGCTGGTTACGTTTGCCTTATGCATTGCTGAAGCATTAACTGTCTTAGAAGTGTCTCCAGCTACATCGACAGTGTCGAGAATGAAGTACTCACTCTTAACAACCACTAGGTATGTGCCGTTTGCCGGAACAGTAATCTTGGTTACTCCATTTATATCGGTTGTGTTCTCATACTTATTGCCAGCAGTATCGTAGAGGGTTACCTTAGCTCCTGAAACCGTTTTTCCGTCAGGCCCTACTACAGTTATTGTTACTACCGGGTCTGCTGATGTTGCCGCTGCCGGCGCTACAAGCATTAACACTACTACAAATAATGCTAAAGCCAATATGGGTAGTGCAGCCTTTCTCATCCGAGTTCACCAAGAAAAAATAAGTATGAAACATCTAAAAAGGTTTTCTAGCTGTGCGGAGCTTCGGGAATACCGTAGCCGGTAAGGAAGTCCTTGACGAAGTTTATGTGTCTAGCATTGTCATCAACCCAGCTTAGAAACTCGTTAACTGTCGGGTCTCTGCCATGCCAGTATCTGAAGTACTCTATGAAGTCCGCTGCTACAGCAGCCACAGCCGGAGTAGACATTGATGTCCCTGATAGGGCAACATAGTATTCCCATACCTCGTACTCGTCAGGGAAGTCAACATAGGTTGACTTGCAACTGACAACCATTACCCCGGCACCCATGAAGTCAGGCTTCATTCTCATATCAACTGTAGGGCCTAGGCTGGAAAACGGAGCCACCTTGTCATAGTATGGATCCCATGCTCCTACAGCGAAGACTTTTTCGGCAACAGCAGGAACCACTATTGTTGTTGGAATGTTTCCTTCGTTGCCGGCGGCTGCAAAAACGAAAACGCCTTTTTCGGCAACCTTGTCGGCGGCTATGCTCATAGGGTCTTTTCCGTCGCTTGCGAATGCCGCTCCCCAGCTAAGACTGAGAACCTTAATATCGTATTTCTCAGTATTGTTGTAAACCCATTCGAGAGCCTCTAAGCATGAGTCCATGTTTGCCGTTCCATCCTTGTCGAAAGCCTTAATAATTACCAGGTAGGTTCCGGGTGCAATACCTTTATATGTCCCGTTAGAAGCCCATCCTCTACCGGCAACAATACCGGCAACATGCGTCCCATGGCTGTTAATGTCAAGGAATGCTGGTTCACCATATTGCTGCCAAATCAGCATATCATAGTTCAGCAGATCCTCCATTGTCCCGTTCTTGTAGGGTTCCCAGAAAATGTATTCACCGGTTGAAGCCGAAACATAAAACATGCTTACTAAAACCTTAATAATGCTTTTATTATGTTCATCATAAAAGTCCGGATGAGTATAGTCTATCCCGGTGTCAATTATTGCTACTGTAACGTTTCTTCCAATCCATGGCCCGTATGCTTTGTGGAAAATGTTGTCTATGTCTTTTTCCCTGAAGGGATACTGGCTTACGTCGAGGTAGTATAGTGGTGCGTGATGGAACTTCTTGGCTGCGTAAACGCTGATAACACCTGGCTTATGAACAAGCGAGCTTAGCTGACTTGTTGCAGTAAGCCTTGTCTTAACTATTTTAATGTCCCCGAACCTCCAGACCCTGATAGCCTTCAAGCCCAAGTTCACATTGGACTTGGCGGTTACGTAGGCGTCTACTGGTTTCCCAAGCAATAGTGACTCTTGAACCTCAGGGTCAACGTGGAACATCATTACCTGCATTGGCTTAAGAGAGAAAGCCACTATAGGGATGGAAACAGCTACGGCAAGCACCAAGGCAAGGCTTGTCAGGGCTTTGAAGTCGCCTCCGGAAACAGAGTGAACAAGGAAGCTAGTGTTTTCTTCTGACGAACCTTTTCTCCTCACGAACCTTTTCCTTCGCACAAACATAGTGCATCACCGCTGTAGTAGGTGCTACATGGGGGGAAGAGGTCTCAGGCGGAAGATGCCTCCACAAAACAATGTCTTCTACGGCGCTGTAGATTATCGGTATCGACAGGAACAGTAGTGCTCTGAAGAACCATGTTTCGAAGTAGGCGTAGTATACTAGGCTGAATATCAGCATCCCTAAGCCTATTCCTACCACGACCATTTCGAAAATCATGTCAATAGGCATGAACCATGGGGGAAACAGCCTCCTCCTGTAAACATAGTAGTAGACGTCTTCGAACTGATCTATGGCTGCCAGAGCAAGCAGAAACGAGAACAGAGGATTGCTCTGCCACATAACATAGGCTATTATGAGCAACAGAATAAAGGTGAAGCTGTTAATTATGATCCTCACTATTCTGGCGAACAATCTGTGTCCCCAAAAATATAGGTAAAAAATATGGGATTTTAATGTTCTGCAAGAAAACCTTTTAAGCTTAGATTGCCCCTACCGCTCTTTTCTTGTAGTACCTGTAGCCCGCATATATTACTGCTACAGCAGCTATTACCGCCAATGCAACCAGAGTGTAGAACATGGCGTTCGTAAGCGCTAACTCCATAACCGATGCTTTTCCGTAAACAAATGCTGCCGGAATGTATCCTGTCTGTATTCCTCCGTAAACCAGCATTACAATGCCGAACGTGAAAATGTACCATAGTGGAAGCGCCGACCTGCTAATGACACCTGCCCTAGCCATGAAGTACCCTACGAATATCAGCCCTACCGTTAATGTCACCATTAGCCCTAGAGATAATGGGTTCGTTATTATCCCTGCTTGTACTAGAGCTATCGCCAGAATTACTAGGAAAACGAAGGATGCAGCTAAGATTGCCTCCCTCGTTGTTACCTCTATTTTGGGGGCTTCAGCCATCTACTTCACCAAGTATAAGTTACTCACTCCTCATTTTTAACTTTCCTCCTAACAAACACATAGTTTCTCGCTTCTTCAGCCTCTTCGGACAATGACCTCCTAGACTTCCTGACGACGAAGCGTAAAGGAACTTCCTCCTCTTCTCCGCTACTGCTTTTACTCTTCCTCCTAAGCTTAACGGAGGGGGGCTTCTCTCCGGAAACCGGGTTCTTCCTGATGAACTTGTAGCGCTTCCACGGAGTCGGCAACTCAACATCCTTAATCATGTCCACAAGGGTTAGCCAGCCGTTGTGGATAATGTGATATAGTATTGCTACTAGACCTGCTCCGCTAAGCCACATCATAGCGTAGAATACTGCGTTTAAAGCGTAGTAGCTCGAAGACGTAAGGGTGAAAATAATTTTCTTCCTAAGAGGAAACGATGAAAGATACTGGAGCTGCCATGCCGGATGCATTATTGCCCAAACCGCCGAACCCAATGCAATACCTAGAACACCGAAGAACAGGTACGGTAGACCCCTGAACACTAGTTCTTCGAAAAGCGGAAAATACAGCACAGTCAAAGTTACCGTTCTAAACGCTGACTCATAGCTCATGTTAAGAGGCAACAGCGGGGTTGAAACCTTGTCCTCGAAAACCTCCGGTCTAATACCTATTGCTCTTTCAACACCAACCCTGATAACCATTGGCACCAGAACTAACCCCACATACCAAGGAAAATAGTAGAGCATCTGGTACAGCAACGTCCACAAATCAACAGTGAACTGCTGCATTCCCGCATCCCTACTCTTTTCTTATGAACATGGTGTAACTAAAGCTTATTGCCGCAAAAACCGTTATTAAAGTAAACGTCATGTACCTGAACAGTAGCGCAAGCCAGAAGCTCACCATGAATATTGCAAGGCTCATCCACCTCTCATAGCTTGGAGGCGGAGGCTTCTTATGAGTCTGCATGTACCTCATGGTGAATACTTGATCAGAAAGCATTAATATTAAGAGCAACCATTGGAGACTATACCATAGGGGATAGTACATTTCAATCCATTCGATAGGGATAACCCATGGTCTAGTAATGGCTATTCTCAGGGCTTCAATAACGTTGATCCCAAGCAAGTCCCCAAGCATCTGGACAATCAGCAGCATCGAAAGAAAAGAACCCACAATGTTCGAGACTTTCTCGCTAATCTCCAACATTCTGTCAACATCTATTTCCGGCATACTCACTCACTCTCAGGCTCAATTATGAACTTCCACTTCCTCTCCACACCATCAAAGTATACTGCTCCCTCCTCCCTGAGAACCCTAAGCAGTTTTAAACCATCCTCTCCAAGCTGCTCTTTGAGAACCTCGTCGTTAGTGGTGTCTGCTTTCTCAAGCTTCTTCTTGAACTCATCCCAGAAGTCAGGGTCAACAGCTATGCGTTGCTTCGCAGTCTCAACAACTACGGCACCGTCTTTTCTAAGCCTCCCGAAGAAAGCATCCCTATCTCTTATTCTTCCGGCAATATCAGCCTCATACATAACCTTCTCATCCCTAAGAATATCAATAGCCCTAGTTTTACCTCTTCTACGTCTAGTACTTTCATGCGTATTTCCCAAGTTTACCTGAGGTATACTTGAAGGTATACTTGACTGAAGTTTACCCAAGTATACTTCGAGTTTACTTAGCCTCTCCTCAAGCTCAGCAACTTTCTTTCTAATTTCATCTATCCCCGATTCTGACGAGCCCTCCGAAACACCTAAGTAATTATGTATTATTTCCCTAAGAAGCTCGGCAACACTCTTACCTTTTTCAGAAGCAATTTTTCTCAATTTCTCATAAACTTCAACACTAACTTTCGTATTTACCACTTTTTGCAAGTAAACCACCAAGTATACTTAAAGTATACCTAACTAATAAATATTAAGTATACTTCAAGTAAACTTAGAGTATACTTAACTAAGTATACTTTAAGTATACTTCAGGTATACTTGGCTAAGTAAACCACAAGTATACTTAAAGTTTACTTGAGGTTCTAGTGTGCTAGTGGGCCGTAGATTTTTCGGTAGACACGGTATGTGTAGGCTTTTGCTTCTGGAGGTACGATGTCGTGGGCCATGGCTGACACTATGATGTTTTCGAGAACCCATTTCTGCCTGTCATGGACTGGTTTTAGTGTAGTATCTACTACTTCATATACTTCGAAGAAGGGTTTGCCACGCCTGTACCTTCCCAGAAGACGCCAGTACGATTCCCAAAAGATCCTTCTTGCTTCAGCGTAAAGTGATGATTCTCGTCCTGCTTTGCTTGCTGCTTCGAAGAACTCGTCTATTTCCCAGCAGTTCTCGTAAGGGTAGTTCTGCTCCCTCCACCTAGGATTCTCCGGGAGATCGGGTCTGCAAATAACTAGCTTTATAGCCCTATACACTTGGTTCAAGAAGGTCTTTAGCCTGATAAATCCCATTTTAGCCCCAGAAATTATATGTGGAAAAAAGAGGATTTATGTTTTGTCTAACATGGAAAAAGCATGCTTAAGTTTTAGTAGCCTACTCCTAGTCTTTCAGCGAGCCACTTCCAGTCTCCGGTTCTCTTCTCCATCTCAGCAAGTATGTCTGGTGGAACGTCTGTGATGGTGCCTCCGGGTACTTCCTTTCCTTTGCCCCAACAAGCTGCTATTACAGCGTTGCCAGGTAGTCTCTTACCTCCATACTTTGTCCTGAATATTGGTACTCCGCCGGCTGCAACACATTTAGATATGAAGGCTCTTATTGCCTCAAGTCCACGACCTAATAGCCTACCCATGTGTTGTCACCAATTAAAAGATTAGTGTTAGAAAATATAAGTCTTGCGAGCTAACCCATTGTTTTACGTTAACTCACTGTTTTACGGGCTTCTTCAGAGCCCCCAAGTACAGTAGAAGAGCCCTCCTTATCCCGTCGCTCCTAGACTTAATTATTCCTTTCGCAACAAGTTCGTCAAGCTGCACAACAAGCTCCTTCGGAACCCTCACACCAACATATTCTGTTTGGCTAAGAACATTCTCAACTTGCCTATCTCTAAGATCCTGCTCCCTGAAAATCTCTGTTATCAGAAGAGTTCTGCTCCTAAGGTTGCCAAGCGCCAGCGCCCTATACACCTTCTTTGTTTCAAGATCTAAGGCTTCAACAGCGAACTGCTTGAGAACCCTGGTGGAAAACACGTAGTCCATTTTACCTGGGGGGACAAGATCCCTGAGAATGTTGAACTTGTACTTAAGATATCTGTTAAGGCTCCAGCCCATTCTTATCAAGGCTCTGTCACGGTCTCTACTTGGCTTCTCAAGGCTCGGGCAGAAAGCCAAGTTACCGAAGCATGACCCGTCGTTTTCCTGAACGGGAATCCTATGCTTCTCCATAACCCTTACGAAATCGTCCTTGCTTATCCCGAGCATTCTAAGAGCCTCGTCGAGAATCATGCAAGGCTTCCTCCTGGGATCGCAGCAGAAAACTATTGACGCAAGCCTACCCCCCTCACACAAGGGGGGCTCCCCGATAAGGTTTCTCCAGCTATACTTGTTCCTCATCTCCTATACACCACCCGCTTAAGAGTTTTAAGAAGAACGTAGAGGTTCGAAATGTACCTGCGGGCTTCGCTACTGTCAGGACTGAAGCCACGTATGACAATTTCCTTGGTTCTTATGCCGTCATGCCACCTTATAATCACGTTGGGAAACGTCTGAGCACCTATACGTTGCAGGTATGCTAGGACAGGTGACAGCCTCTTCAGCTTCTTCTTGTGCTCCCTAAGACCCCACTTCCCAATCCACTTCGGGCTGAACGTCCTTGAAGCTGAGTCCTTCTCGTATGCTGCCACAGCCCTATTACCCAGATGCTTAACAGTGAAGGGTATGTTGAGCTCATCACAGATTCTCCTAAGCACAGGCAATAATTTCTCGCATCTTGGACAGTTAACGTCGTCTTCAAGAATAACTTCAAGTAGCACCTGAACCACCCTCCTCCTTAGCTGCTTTCTCCGCTTGCTCAGCTAGCCACTCAATCTCCTTGAACCAGTCCTTGCTAGCTGCTTCAGCAAACGTGAAGTAAAGCCTTGTAGGGGGCTTCTCAACCTCATGAGCCGGAATTGGAAGCCTTATGAAGCCGGGTATGCTTACCTTAAGGTTAGTGGCTCCTCCAACCCAAGTGTACTCTGCTATGCCTGCGGGATTCACTGTTCTGAAGAAGCCCCGTGATGGAGGCATCTTCCTCTTCGGCTTCTCCTCAACCATTCTCCTGCGCCGCATACGCTCAGCTACTTTCAGAATCAACCCTATGAAAGCCCTAGTGATCGCTTCGGAAGCATAGTAGAACACCGAGTAAACCATCGCCCATCACCTTGTAGGCTTAAGAACCATCTTATTGTTGGGAGTAAACCATGGTTTAACATAGCCAGTGCTTATCAGTTGGGCTATTGCACGGTTAAACTCCTCCCTAGTCTTATCGTCGATTTTGAGCTCGGTAGCGAGCTCCTCAACAGTTGCCCCGCCCCTCCTAACGAGAACATTATATATTTGGGCAGCCATAGGGTTACTGTAAACTATCGCTTCCGGAACAGTAACTTCCCTAAGATACTGCGGGGTAATCTGGAAAATCATGGCAGTAGGGGCACCAGCCCTTATCAAGGTCAGCAACCTGTAAATGTGCCTTATGCTCTCCTGAATGTCGAGAACCTGCTTTTTCGCAAGCGAATATCTTTCAAAAATAATGGACTCCCTTAGGTTCTTGAACTTCTCCGAAACTTCCTTCAAAGCCCCAACCGCCGCATTAAACCTTTCATCGGTTATCCTCTCAGGTGCAAGCTGCGAAAGCATCACATCAATCTGGTTTTCGAGTTCGTCAAGAACCCTGAGAGCCTCGTCCTTCGAAGCCCTACCCTTCCTAACACTGTCTAAAATGTTGAGAAGCTCCCTCACACTAGCGTTTATAACGTTTAGTTGCGCAGTGCTCATTTGCTCTCAACCTCTTTCCTTCTAATCTCAACGGTTCTTTTCAGCTCGGAAGCCCACTTAGCAATGTCCTTAACCATGTCTGAAATGTCGTCAATAATGTCACGTAGCTTCCTACGTGACTCCTCAAGGCTCTCCGCCTCCGCTGCTCTAACGAAAATTTCCTCACGAAGCCTGATAAGCTCCTGCTGAACACTTGTAACCTCGGTTGCAAGCTTAACAAGCCTCTCCTCATAGCCCCTAACGAGCTCCTGGAGCTTAGCGTTCCTAGCCTCAAGCATTGCAACATTAGACTTGTAATCGTTAATAGCCTTCTCATACTCCCAAAGAGTCCTTTGAAGCGTCTCGATAAGCTGCTGCTGCTCTATAATTCTATCAATGAACTCGCTAGGCACCGGGGCACCATTACCTCTAAGTAGATCGTACTTGTCAATTATTAAGACCGGGTCTTCCCCACGCATCACCCTGTCAACATTTATCATTTGTCTTTCGAGACACTCAATGTATCCCAGCGGCACTTCCTCAAGCTTGAACCTTCTGAAATCCCCCGGCTTATATTCGAAAACGAGGCGTGTCGGAACACCGAGCATCACCAAGGGCAAAAGTTTCCCATCGGTTGTTACACCGTAGAGGCTAACCCAGCCGTACTCTATTGCCCAGTACCTTTTCCCTTCCCTGTCGAAGTATCCATGCCTAAGATATTGTCCTTTAATGCCTTCTCCGTAAACGTAAATCATTACTCCGTAGAGGTTCTCGTTAGCAAAGGTAACCCTTGGAGCAATAGGTCTCCTAGGAGGCCCTATAACCTTCTCCGTCGGATACCTCTTCCTTATTTCGGCAACTATTTCCTCAGGCCTAACATACCAGCTCATTCTTCCTCTCCCCCTTCAGATTCCCTCTCAAGGGTTTCCTCCAGCTTAGCCGACACTTCCCTTACGTATTCGAGATCCTCCCTTATTTTCCCGACAGCTTCAGCAAGCTTCTCAAGACCCTGAACAGCCATTGAAAGAGCAGCCATTGTTTCATTCAGCTTATTAACTGCCAAAGCAAGCTCAGAAATCCTCTTCTCCAGAGAATCTATTTTCGCAACCGCTACCTTAACGGTTTTCACGTATTCTGAAGCAGCCTCTTCAGCCCCCTTCCTAGCTCCATCAACAATGTCTGATTTAGCTGATGAAATGGCTTCGGAAACCTTTTCTGGAACAGTCTTCTCCAGCTTCGAAAGACCCTGAGAAACAGTTTTAACCTCAGCTATTGCCCCCCTAAGCTCCTCAGCAACCCTGACAACCTCACCTACAGCATCTCTGAATTCCGCCGCAATCTTAACTGCGATAGCTGATGCAATATCTTCAACCTTAACTGTGAGCACACTTCTAACAATTGACTCGATAGTTTGAGTTCTTAAAGCACCAACTTCCATCTCAAGCCTCGACACCCTAGATTCAATCCCCGAGATCCTCCTGTCGAAAACCGCAAGCTTCTTATTAACGGCTTCAGCAACCCTTTCCGCCACAACATGAATATCTATATTACTCACTGCTCGTCACCTTCACGGGAATTATTGATTTAGCTCTTTTGAGAGCAATCTCAACCATCACTAAACCCTGAGGGAAATCAAACACTCTGCCGGTGAGCCTTGGCTCCCTAGGCTTCGGTGAAACACGCCAGCCAACCATGGCACCCCCCAGAAACGTTAACACCACTATGCCGGCGATGAATGGGAAGGGGTAGCCCGTAGCAACCTCTAAAGCAAACCCTGATAAAAACAGCACACCGGCGACAGCACCAACCACCAGTCCCCCTAGGAATGGTAGCAGACGCTGGGTCAAATTTCCAGGCACGTTTTACACCCAAGTAGTTGTTTAACAGAATCTTTAATATATCTTTTTGGCAAATCTAGACTCGGGAGCCACCATGAAATTCATTAGAAAAAGGAAAGCCGAGGAGGAAGAAAACGATTATTCTTGGAACAACTATGGGGAAGAAGAAAGCCACAGCATGTGGAGTAGGGAGATAAAGAAGATACTTAAGAAAGTGGGGCTGTGCTGAAATGGTTCAAGTAATTTTCGAAATAACATATTCATGCCCCGGCAACTGCCCATTTTGCCCGATTAAAAGGCTGAATCTGAACGGGAAGCTTCTCCCGCTAGCAGACTATAGGCGAATACTTGAGGTTTTCCGAAAATACTTCAAGAGTAAAGAATACGCTGCCGTTTTAAGCGGTGGAGAACCGGGAACCGTGTCCTTCCTTAAAGACTACGTTGACGTAGCCAGAGAACTCGGATACGTGGTCACAATTGCAACCAACGCATTCAACCCGAAGAGAATCATTGAGGCCAAACCTGACCTGGTAGAGGTCAGCATAGACTACTTCGGCCCAAAACATGACGAAACAAGAGGAGTTAAAGGCTTATTCGGGAAAGCAATGAACCTACTGAAATTAGCGACCAAGTCGGGAATAGCTGCTGTTCTCCGCTCAACAGCGATGAAGGACAACATACAAGACATCATCATGCTCAGGGAATATTTGAACAGCAACGGCTTACGAGACATACCAATCCTGGTAATGCCCGTAAGAGGGGCTCCGAAACTTAAGCCTTCACCCCGCCAACTTGAGCTACTTAATAAGGACGGCATTATTGTTTCAGACAACTGCCCGGCCGGAAAAACAAGCTTCGTCATAACCCCCGACAGAGAAATTCTCGCATGCATATTCTACAGGAAAAAACTGGGACAATTCTACAGATTCACCAAAGAAGAACTCGAAAAAGCAGTCAAAGAAGGAGAAAAAATACCTAGATTCCCATGTGAAATTATCACTACACACATGCTGTCATGACTAGTATCTGCAAACACATCTACTACTGCTAAAGATTTTTACTCAAACATTTAAAGGATTTCATTCGGTTCTCCATATAAAGTTTTATTTTTAATGTTCTAGTATAACTAGTAGTCAGTTTTTATAACTATAGTTCACATATATATGTAGTGGTGACATGAGCTGTGGCTGAGAAGGATAAGGTCAGAGGCCCCGTGTACAACGAAAACCTGATTGCTGCTGTAGAGTATCTTATGAAGCGTGGCATTACTAGAAGCGGTGAAATAGCCAAGAGACTAGGGATAAGCCCGTTTACAGTTAGGAACATCAAGGCCATTCTGGGAAGAAGAAAGAAAGAAAATGGCAAGGAAAGAAAAGAGGAAAAGGCTATGAAAAAGAAGAAATCACTCATAGAAACACTGAGAGCTAGAAGGCAAAGTCTAAAATCTAAAAAGTCCAGAAATATTTCTAGGAAAGGTGGTCGCTAAATGGATCCTTCAACGTTTGCGCTTCAAGCTGTAGGCGGCTTCACTGTTGGGGCGCTTATAGGGTATGCTCTGAGAAAAGCCACTAAGTGGCTGCTGCTTGCCGTTGGCTTCATGCTTCTCCCCGTCTTCGGCCTATGGTATGTTGGTGTGCTTAACGTTAACTGGGAAGGAATAAACACTCTGGTGGGAAGGCTTGTGGAATGGCTGGGAATTAACCTGTCCAGCATGAGCTTAGCGCTTGCAAGCGCAGGAACATTCGGGATCTCAGGGATACTAGGGTTTTTCTTCGGAATCTCAGGAGGGTTCAGACACAACGTTTTTCCTGTAGAAGCTTCTACTGAAAGATTCGTGAAGCGCAAGAAAGGTGAGAAGCAGTGAACCTTGAGGTTATTGCTGGAAGACTCTACCTGATACCGCCCAAGGGCATCCTAGAGCAACTCAAACCAACAATACTGGAGAAGTTTAACGGAGGAGAATTCAAATACATAGGAGAAAACTTCAGACTGCCAAGCGACAAAATGAGGTTCGAAATAGAAGCAGTAGTTGACGACGACTGTGACGTATGCCCGGCAGCAGTAGAGATCCTCTCGGAGCTAACGGCAAAATACGGGAACATTGTGGCTAAAGTCTACAACATATCCTACGTTAAATCACCATTCGAGCCGATAACAGCAACACCAACCTTCAGAATAAACGGGAAAGTAAGGTTCACCGGGATACCCCTAGACCCAGACAGCATAAACAAGTACTTCTCGGAGTTCCTCAAAGAAGCCTACGTAACCACACACCCTAAGCTACAGTGGCTCATCGAAAGAATAAGAAGATACGCTGAAATACACGGCTACAGACGCAACCCAAACGACATAGCATACATGAACCTAATATATAAGCTACTCAAAAACATTGACGACTACGGACACCCCTACTGCCCATGCAGACCACTAAGAAAGAAGCCCGGAATGAGCAGAGAAGAAATCTACAACCTAAACAGAGACAAAATCTGCCCATGCATCTACGCACCAATGGACATCAAGAAAAGGGGAATGTGTTTATGTTCTCTATTTTGGACTAAAGAGAAAGTAAACGAATACATTAGAGGTAGGCTTGAAAGATACGGGCATGTAATCAGGGAAATAGAGTATGTGCAGAAAGCTCTTGAAGAGCTCAAAAAAAGAGTTGTTACCGGGAGAAGCAAGGTACTAGCGGAGTCAATAATAAACAAGCTCCAAGAAATCTACGTTGCACTGCCCGACTAGTACAGTTTAAGCTCTCTTTTTATTGCCCTCCAGATTTTCTCCGCCACCCTCGGGCACAGTCTCCCGTAGCTGTCCCTTACCTGTAGGAACACCTCCTCCGTTTTCAAATCTACTATTGCAACAACTATTAGCTTCATTCATCCCACCGGTAATTGTTTTAGCTGACGGGTTCGCTTTTAAGACTTCAGACCCAGTAATACCTACAGACACATCTTTAAGACTTGGGTCGGTGCTGAGAATTCTACCGCATCTAGGACACCTACCACCATACCATGCCGCAACCTCCGAGGGAGTTGGCAAACCAAAGTATATGCCAGCATATCTCTCAGGATACCTTGAATCATAGAGTACATAGCCACAACTCTTGCACCTATATATTACTGCCATGCCTACCCACCTAGCATGTAGAAGGGGATTTTGGGCAGAGGAGACTCATACCCTGTAGTAATGAGCAGAACATTGTGGATTACTGGGAGAATCCTAACAGCAGACACGGTAAAAACGGGAACCCAGTAGTAGGAAGCTACCTTAACTACCCTAGCTCTTCTAGCCGGAGGCTCGTTTCCCGACAAATAAAGCATTAACTTCTTGTAGCCTAGAGAAGCAACAATAATCAACGCCAGAAAGGCGAAGTCCCTCAGAAACCACATGTACAGTGGCTGCGAGTATATGAAGGGAGCCACGAAGGGGTTAGCCTCTGAGAAAACCCCTCTAACAACTACCAACCAATAAGTCATTAAGTTGTCTGTAACTGAGCCAACAGCAAACAAGAGAATCGCCAGTAAAAGCTTCCGCAAATTCTATCCCAATCTAATTTGTCAAATCACAAATATAAAAGCTTATAGACACCACATTAGAAACTACTGTAGCAGAGACCGCCGGTAGCTCAGCCCGGCAGAGCGCCCGGCTGTAGTGAGAGGGCGCAGAAACCGGGTAGTCAGGGGTTCAAATCCCCTCCGGCGGACTAACATTTACTAATAAGAAGAATGAGTATTCTAGTTATTAGGTGGAAAAAATACTTTTATTTTTTCTTTTTGACGAATTTTCTTCTTTTCTCTCTTAGCTCCTCTACTGTTTGCCTAGCTGCTCTTGCGGCTGCGAAAGCCCCTACCGCCACCAGCACTGCTGCAACAGCTATGAGCAAGTATTCTACGGGTACTGCGAAAACCGCCGGGGCAACGGGGAGCTCCTCAGGCTTAACCTCTACTGTAGATAATGTTCCAACGTATATGTCGTCTCCGCCGTAGACTACCTCCACTATGTATGTTTTCCCTCTAGCAAGCTCGACAATCGGGGTTCTAAAGTAGCCTACAACATCAGATGTGACATTGTAGCTCTTAGTGTATTTGGTTTCAACATTAGTTATATTCACTGTTAAAGGCTTGTTAGGTACGCCGTTACCGTAGTAGTCTCTAAGGTAGCCTTCAACATAAACCCTAACTGTCTCGTTCCCCTCTTGCTTCAGAAGCGGAAGAACCATACTTGATACCTGGTAGCTCCTAACCTCTATGCTTGTTGGAACCCTGAACCAAGCCTTCAAGGTTATATCAGTATTGTTTATGCTCACAACCCTACTGCTCTCGTTGAATCCGTCGAAGAAGCTGTAGAATTCGAAGCCATTAACTGAAGTAGGCAGTTTAACCACGTAGTCTTCAGGATAAAGGTAGTCTTCAACCACTGCTCCAGTGTATTTCGTATTGTTTATGTAAGCGTAAATCCATGAAGGCATGTAGTTACCGAGCCTATCATATATTTCTACCCTGAGCTTGTAGAGGTCGGTTACATTCAGTTCTCCAATACTGCCCAGTGTCCCCGTTATCACCAGGTAGTTGCCATCCCAGAAGTAGTTAAGATTAGTTACATTACCTACGACAGCAACCTTTGTCGGCAAATCACCCCTATAGTTAATGTACAGCTTGAACATGCCAGTTCCGTTAAGCAGAATCCTCATCCTACTGAACGGATACTTGGAGCTAACGTTTTCAACAGATAAAAGCTGCTTGTTATGCTCGAAAACCACTGACCTATTAAGACCCCTATAGTCTCTCGCAAGAGACTTCATTGCACATGGTAGGTTAGCCGTTGAAGCGTCAGTAGTGATGTTCAGCTCAAACGGAACATTAGCAACAACTATGTCCTTAAACCTAGCAACTAAAGTGTAATTATCGGCCCAGAGATCACTCAAGCTAAACAGCTGATTGCCCGTAAGCTCCCTAACAACACCTGAGCTATTGATTAACTGCAACACCAAGTTCTCATAGTTCACCACTTTAGAGTCAACATCTAGAGGCTTAACCGAGAAAGCACCATACTTGACCGTGACCGATTTACTGCCGTAGCCAAGCCTCCAAAGAGAAGCCTTAGTTAAATTGGCCACAATAGTGAACACGCCTGTTTCATTAAACCTTACAGTCACCGATAAAACATTAGCATACGTCTTATTAAGCTGAACAACAGTTACATTCCCTGTTTCCGGAAGCTCAACAGTTAAAGGCTCACCTACAAGTATGGTTTCAGTATCGTAGCCCTTAGCATGCGTCCTAAAGGTCTTAAGCTTGTTCTCTAGAAGAGCATAGATGGTCATGTACTGGCTGAAGTTCGCTGGGTCAACCCTGTAGACGCTGTAGCTGTAGGAGCCTATGGTCTCGTCGCCCACATACACTGGCTGTATTGGATAATCTGTCGCATTATATGTTAGATACTGAATGAGCTTGAAGGTTATAACTGATGAGTTAAGGTACTCTGGTGAGCCGAGCTCAACATAGTGGCTTGCGGAACAGTTGAAGAAATCAACATTAGGCGACCAAGGCACAGTGACTTGCGGGTTGCTCTCATACTCTACATATACCCTGACATCCTTAACCGCAATTTCCTCTCCCGCTGTTGCCGTTGATTTTACAGTAGCATTTATCCAGATAGTTATCTGCCCACTAAGATTAGCATTAACCGTTAGAGTATTCTCAGTCCAGCCAGTATCTAATGTTGCATTAGTTAGCTCAGCAACAACCTCACCAGTAGAGTTAAGCACCTTAACCCATAATTGTCTAAGGGTACCGGTACCGTTTGTTCTCGCCAGTAAAGTTACATTTTTCACTAATACCTCGGAGTACGGAAGCGTAATGTTAACCTCGCTTATGAGGGTGGCCACATTCTCGTAACCTGTCCCTCCACTCTGATATGGTTCAGCATAAACCTTCCAACCATAGGGATCCGGAGTTCCGACAACATAGTTTGCTGTTGAAGCATTAGTTGCAGAGAAACTATGTTGAAACTGCGAAGCATTAGGAACATACGTAATCTCATGTACCAAATATGCCGTATTGCTAGGCAAAACCACTTGGGCTCGTGGAACACTTACACCGATTCTTACCAAGGGCTCCGGTTCTACATAACTTCTTACCATTATTTTGTCTACAAGGTGTCCAAAAGGCTCTGCCGCTGGTTCGCCCATGTCCGTGTATAGTCTTATCTGTAGTTGCGTGAATGTTGTTGGCTGAATTGTTCCCTGAGCAAATAACGTTCCATCCTTATACACCTTAACTGACCCGTCAACATTAACTATAAGTTTCCAGTTAACAACACCAGATGCCGCTGCTGACCCGGTAGTTTCTGACCCACCTATTACAACGCTTGGTGCTGGAAACGTAGTGAAAGACCATGAGAGAATTCTTAACTGTATAACATGGCTTCCATTATATAGTGATATTCTCGCATTCATGTGTTCGTCGTCGCCTTGGCAGAACCATTCGTGACCATAAACTTCCATTACAAACCCTAAGCCGAAACTAACGTCAGCAACAGCATCTATTTCCTCAGCAACAGCCGAACCACCAGCACCAGCAGTGCTGTTAAATATTTGCCTATACTTGCCATCAATAATACCGTGTGTTACTGTCCCACCAGAAGTACTTACGGTTTCAGACCACTTCGACAAGTCATTGAAATCATCGTAGAACAAGTATACTTTGTCACGGTCATTATATTCACTATATGGGTTTGTGGAACCAAAGTACATGTGTATTGTGATCCGTCCATTTGCCGGTATTTCCGGTATTCTAACCAGTATTGTTGCTTTTTTCTCTGTTGCATTAAAATACTCTATCCAATAGTATAGTGGGTTACCATTATCATCAAGGAAGTATATGTCCGATCCGTTAGAGGAAACATAACCCCATCCATCCCAGTTTGTAGCATTCAAATTAACGACCACAGTGTAGTTTGATAGTGTATAGCCTGATTGCTCCACGATCTCTATGTCTGTTATCCACCCGCCCTCTCCCCGAACCATAGCTGCAAATAAAATACATGACATCAACAGTAGCACTAATGTTATCGTAGCAATTCTATTAAGACCCATATTTTTCCCCCTTATTCTTTCTTGTAAGCCAAACCTAAAGCTTTTGCTTATTTCTTTGGGGGGGCGGGTGGAGGCGGTGAAGGTTGCATTTTTAACGGAGTCTGCGCAGGCACAAACTTTACCGATAGTACAGGTGCTGTTACTATAGGTTTAACCTCAGACCAGTCAGTAACCTCTACAACACCATTATCGCCAGCTATGAGAACCTTGCCAACACCATACGTCACCGATCTTATTGTACCTACATCTACTTGGGCAGTTTTATCAATCCAAGTAGTCCCGTCAAACACATAGATTTTCTGAGCCCCCGAAACATAGCCTACCACAACAAGATAGCCATGTTCTTGATTAACAACTAAGTGCGTTATTTCATCCATTTCAACACCCGTTAGCTTCGCTATCTCTTTTGTATCCGGATTAAACTCGTAGAGGAAACCATTTATCGTCCCTATGACATATACGCCTCTACTTACCCAGTAATCTATGGCCGTAACCGTTTTCCACCCAATCTCATCTTCAAGGTGGTAGATGTTGCCCTCCCTATCAATGAAGTCAAGTAGTGATGCACCACCCACCAAGATCTCTCTACCATCCCTGGAAGCAATGCTCGTAATTCTCGGATTGTAAGCAGCACCCTGAAGCCTCCCTCTCGCAACACTTACTGAAGGCAGGGTTTCGTATGAGTTTGTTGCCGGATCATATCTCCATGTTTGACTATACCAGTATGGTGCTCCTTTGCAACCGGCGATTATGTATAGTTTACCGCTTAGCGCCACTACAACCATGTGGTTTCTAGTATCTGGCAAGTTTGCAAGAGCTTCCCATGTATTTGTCTCTACATTATATCTGTACGCATAATTGTAGACAGTACCATCGCTTTCACCACCAAACATGTAAATGTAGCCGCCTGTATAGGCAGCTCCCATACCTTCTCCGGCAAAAGGCATTGGAGCCTTACTTGTTATAGAGGTTGTTTCAGGGTCAAAGAACCAATTTGTCGTTTTAACCTGCGATGGGGTTATTTCCCCGCCGATCACAAAAATACCCGTTGGTGTGGGTACTGCTACACCTTCATCCCTCACTTCCGGCAAAGCACTCTTATACCATCTGTCCTCTACTGGATCGTAAATGTCAACATCATCAACTGATGTTTCCCCTATTTGCCCTCCAAAAATGTAGATTCTACCTTTATACACCGTGAACATTGCAAAGCCAGCATCAACAGGCCTCTTCGATAAAGGCCTCCATTCTCCATCTTCCGGGTTGTACTCCCATATATACTTGCTTGAATTAATAAAGTAAAGCTTACCATTCATTGCTATAAGCGGCCCGTATGAGCCACCACCGTCGAATGCTGAGGGGGCATCCGGAAGCCTATACCATGTACCATTAATTGTATCGAAAACTTCGAAAACCCTTTCCTCGCCCCCAACATCATCATTCCACCCACCGACAATATAAATGCGTTGATGTGTTGCAAAGGCCGGAGTTACGTTACTGCCGTCAAACCACACCAGTGGTGGATAATCAGGGTTAGCATTTCCTATAAGCCATTTGCCATACCATTCCAAGTAGTGTATTGACCTTAAATAGCCAACATCGTTCTCTAGGAGCTCTGCTAACGAGCCATTATCATATTTATATATGTATTCTTGGTAATCATCTGTAAGCACCAGCAAATTCCCTACATTCGCCGAGACAAGCGCTTTATTTCCAATCACATCGGAGTAGTCATGGATTGTAGCGCCATCATAAACATACCATACCCCTTTACCTCCAATATCAAATCTCCAAGACAACTGCGGCAATGTAAACTTCTGCGTCTCCACAAGCTCTTCTGGCGTCGGCTTTAGCCTCCACAGCTCCATGACTACTGTGAAGTTCGAATACACCTTAAACAGTCTGACGTAGCTCTGGTCAGCTCCTTGAATATTCGTTATATATTCGTGCAGACCGTTTCGAACATTTGACAACCTTGTATGGACATGCCCACATAACACCATAGCAACATTTCTTGTATAGTTAAGGTACAGCTCATCATATATTAGTTGACCCAGCGGCGATAAGACTGCATTTTCGTCCATGTAGTAGTGTGTCGCAATAATGAAGTATTTGTCAGGATTATATCTTATTGCAGCCCTAAACTTGCTTACCATATCCTCGGTAATCATGTTATCTGTTCCGTTCCATGATATACCCACCAGCATAAAATGCTCCGATATTGCCGTTACATAAAATGTCTCATTCGAACCAATGTATTGTTCATAGTATGTAAAGTCTTGACCATAATTGCTATCATGGTTACCCGCAACCTCGTAAACCGGTATTGTTGTCAGGCTTTTGGCCTTTAGATAGTTTTGCCATTGTGACACATCATTATAGGTATTTACTAAGTCGCCAGTAATAACTATTGCAATTATGTTGAGGTCATTTTTCCTATTTTCAATCCACTGAAACGTATAGTTTAATGTTGACGGGTAGTACTGCGATAAGTCCTGAACATCCGATATGTGGGCAATCGTATAAAGCAAGGTACTGGATGAACTGCTTACTACCGATGTAGGCAACTGTACTAGGCTAACAACAGTTATTATAACCAGCATTATTGATATTATTTTTCTGCCTCCCATTTTATCACCTTCCAACATCTATTCTATCGGAAATAATAATTTAAGCTTCCCTCACCTAAATAAGATATAGGGGATAAGAAAGTGAGGCTTACAAAGAAAGTCGCATCGTTAATACTTATAGTAGGATTGCTGTTTTCCACTATACCCGCCACAATGTTCCATGTAAGTGCCGCCACACAGCAGTTGCCTAGAGTTACCCTAGTAAAGCTCTGGGAAATAAGCCACCAAGCATACATGGCCAAGTTCATTGGAGAAGACTACGTAGCCGTCTTTAAAGGACACGGCGATGTCAGCTTGGATGGAAAATACGTTGGTGTAATGGGCTCCGGAGGAGAAGTATGGATTTACAAGGTTTCCACAGGGGAGCTCATAGCTCACTTGACAAGCGACACTGACGATAGCTGGGGTGACACTTGGGAGATAACTAGCTGGGAGCCCTTCCAAGCCGTAAAGAAATGGGATAGGTTCGGCTTCTTCTCAGCGGACTCCAAAAGAATGATTGAGGATGTTAGAGGGGGAGGAACAAATGCTCGTGTAGTAGATACTGCATCATGGACTGCAATACCGATTGACTGGGGCTTCACAGACACAAATGGAGACCATTTCTACGCTGTTCAGCTAGATTACAGCGGATCTACGCTGGCTGTCGGCTATATAGGTGAAACTAATGTTAATGATACGAGCAAACTTCTAGTCTACAAGTATGACTCGACTCAAGGCAAGTACATCAAGGCTTTTGAGCATGTGGAGTACGGCGACTACGGCAGAAGACTGCAGATGACCCTTGACGGTAAAGTAATAATTGTTGGCGGGAGACTCTACAGCTATTTGGACATTTTCAAGTACGACGAAATCCTCGGCTACATCAGGGTCGTGCACTACAGGCTTCCCGACACGGGCGGCATCGGCAGCTTAGGCATAAGCGACCCCTACAGTGTCGGCTACATTGTTGCGGGAACAGCGAACGGATGGGTAATAATAGCCCACTACGACCCCGACACAGACGAGTTCAAAATCATATATCAGGACAAGGAAGCCCCCGATGATTCATGGCTCTACAACCCGTTCTATGAGAGATGGATACCCAAGGTAACAGAAGTCTTTGCACTATGTAGCCACAGGGACAGTTCGAGACCAGGCTACGGCGTAGTATATGATGTGCTGACAAACCAGACCATAGTGATTCACTTTGCGAACGCAGGAACTCCGCAGTGGAGCGCAGCAGCAGTTAGCCCAGAGGCAAACTATGTTTTCCTAGGAAACGCACTATACATGGTTGTTAAAAGAGACCTGCAAAGCGGAACCCCGAGAGTCAGATTCTGGGGCAACATGGTTTTCGAGAGAGGAATGCAGAATCTAGGCACACCAATAACCTTCGAGGCACCATCCAAGGACTGGCACCTATACTTCTACTCCGGCAGAGTAACAATATCCAAGATTTACACTGAAAGCATACCTGTAACACTAACCGACGACCCTGATATATTATATGGCAAACTAGGGAAACTATACAATAGGGGCTTAGTAAAAGCAATAAAAGTTGTCGAGAGCAGCGGAACAGTAGATAAGCTAGGGCTTGAAACCGTCGATGTCCCTGATGCAGGATATACTGCTGAACACACTGTCGCAATGAGCAGCCTATACAATATTAAGGCATTATATGGGTGGAATGGGCACGGCTTCGGAGGAGCAACTGTTTCATCAGCGACAGTAGTTGATGTACCATTCACCGCCCCGATGGATGTTTACAGCGAGATAAAGCTTCAACAATCATTATCAATAGTTACTGTTGCGCCGATTTTCGACTGGAAACAGGAGCTCCTAGGGTTCTTCGGACTAGAATTCCTAAGCGGAGGAGCAAGCTACGCCGCCGGCAAAGCACTAGCGTCAAGAGCCGCAGAAATAGCCGTTAGAAAAGCGGTAATGTGGGGTATTGCGAGAAGCGGGACAACAATAACCCTAGGAGACCTTTACGCAACACTTGAGAAAGCAAGGAACCTAGCGAAGCTGGGAGGAAAAGCACTAACAATTGTCGGAATAGCCTTAATGGTAGATGCCGCAGTGGGAGTATACGCCCACTACGTAACATACTCAAGCGTCAGAAGCTTCGTAATGGTAATGCCAATTGTAGAAGACCCCTACGGAAACAAGTACTCAGCAGTGGTGCTTATTCTCCCGTCGGAGGAAATCCAGAACTACGCTGGAGAATACGAAACACACATCTTAAGCATCGCTCAGCAACTGGGGCTCAAAGACGTTGGAATACAGTATGTTGTATGGGGCAAAAACTGGGACGAGTACAGGAGCCTTCTCGAAGCAGGATCTCTCCCAACAATAGATCTTAAAAGCGCAATCGAAACCACAATAGCTGCAAAATACGGGTACAGTCTTAACCAGCTAAAAATAGTTGGAGCAAAAATAGTTGTCGAAACACTCTGCCACGGATTCACGAACCTATGGGACTACGTGTGGGGAGGCCTAAAGGTTCCAGTAGTCACATTAGTTGCGGGCTCCTCAATACAGCCGAAAGCCGTTACCGCAGGCGGAAAAGTATATGACGACCCAGCAGTGATAGCTGACATGCTAAAGAAGATTACAATTAACGGCAAAGACTACGAGCTTACAGCGGGAACAGCCGGAGCCTACGCTGACTTCCAAATACAGCTAGGAGCCAACAAGCTAGTCATAGACTTCGGCAAGAGGCTTGGATACTTCGCAGACATAAGAATAGATGCAAACGTTTTGGTTAAGAAGGACATGCAGCCACTAGGGGACTTCGCATACACCACCACACTCCACTACAACTGGGAAGACACATTGATCAGAATAGAGAGAATAGAGTTCGCCGGAATGCCCTACCCGATGCTTAAGGCTGAAAGAACATTCATCTACAAATACGGCAACTTCACCAACGACATAACCGATGCCTTCGAGCTAACAAACAAAACAGCATATCCCGGTAGTCCAACAGGATACCTCTACTACTACATAACAGTTAAAAACACTAAATACATTGACCCCGCAAACGGAGGCATAATGCAGCCATGCAAAACCTATGTTTTCACATACTACTACAAGCTACCGGCAGACGCTGGAATCATGGTTTTGCTTAACGGCACCAAGATAACAAGCACCCTAGCCCACCACGCAACAGTAGTGATTAACTCTACCGCCGAGCAAGAGGTAACATATAGTTTAACATTTAATGTTAAATACTATGAGGGACTAGAAACCAAGACCCTGATGAGCAGAAGCATTACAGACAAAATGTTTGTAGCAGCCAACAGATCATCCTACAGGATCTACGATATAACACCCTACGTTGACGCCGCAATAGGATTCATGAAGAGCCAGAACAAGACAGCTTTCGTAGAAATAACTGCTAAAATAGTTGATGCAAAATACAACTACCTCAAAGAAAACGATGTCTACACTGTGGTTTACTATCCTCCGCTAAGCCTACCTAAGCCTATGCCCTCGGGCAACTTCACAGTAACAATAGAGGTTCTTAACGCAGCAGACCTAAGCCCTGTAGAAGGCGCTACAGTCCACATAGGCTACGGCGGAAACATTACAGAATCAACACTAGTATATACTGTAGTGACTAACGCATCCGGAAAAGCACAGGTAACCCTTTCAAGCGGAATATGGACTTTCAAAGCGACCAAAACAGGGTTCTACGACACATCCCTGACAACACCTATCTACAATGACACATTAGTGAGGCTCCTAATGGTTCCCGTTGAAGCAGAAAACTACACCAAACCGGAGCTCACAATCAACGGCTCAACAGTCCCGATAGTAATAAACAATGTTAAATACTACTGGCTCGGAGTCCAAGTAATATGGGCTAACGGGTTACCTTTCGAAGGAGCAAACATAACAATATACAATGCCACCGGCGAACTAGTTAAAACATTGCTAACTAATGGTGCGGGGATGGCATGGCATCTACTACCGGCCTATGAGGTTTACAATGTTACTGTGCATGCTGTTAACCCGTACAATACAAGCCAAGTATACGATGCATTCAAGACCCTCAACTTAACATCCCATACAGTAGTGAGCTTCAACACTACATGGACTCCTGAGGAACCGGAGCTGGCAAAGAAATACTACATGGCAGTTTACGCTTACGATGCACTATCTAATCAGCCAATAGAGAACGTAACAGTAGTTGTTTCTAAGGGACAAGTAGGCTACTTGAAGCTGACGAACGCAAGCGGAATAGCGGAGTTCACCCTTCCGCTCCTAGGAAAATGGGACATCATAGGGCTACACCCAGACTACGAAGCCGTCAACAAAACCATAGAGTTGTTTGAAAACGAAACAACAATTAACCTGCCAATGTACCCGAAGAACATAACAATGCCGGTGCTACCGCCAGTCAACGGAACCTACCCGCCAGTAGTTTACCAAGGCAAAAACTACTACTGGCTAAGCGTCCAAGTACTGTGGAAAGACGGATACCCATTCCACGGAGCCAACGTGTCAGTATACAATGCAACAGATGGAAGCCTACTATTCCAGAGGTACACTAACGGCACAGGAATAGTGCACTTCCTACTGCCCGAAAACGCAAGCATCAAAGTAACCGTTAACGCCACTCACCCGGAGAACCCGTCGCTAACATTCTACGATGAAAAAGAACTCAACATGACCCAGCACTGGTACGTGGTCTTCACAGTACCTTGGGAAAGCAAGTACTGGCAACCAGAAGTATGGCTGAAAGAGGTAAGGTTCGTAATCCATAGGGGACAGGGATACTTCTTCGGAAACGTAAGCCACCTAGTACTGCTAACAATATGGACAAACAAGCCGCAGACCGTAGATGTTCTCATAGGGCTGTACAATGCAAGCGGGGAAACATGGGTAACAAACAAGACAGTAACCCTAACGCTTAGTGAGGGAGTCAACACGTTCTTCGAATGGGTAGATGTTAACGCATCAGCCGGAGGATACTTCAAAGTATTCGCAAACATAACAAGCTGGGAAGCAGACACAGACCCAACAAACAACTGGGCATGGAGTGAAGAGCAGTTCCTGAAGCCAATGGTTGACATCCAAATCTTCGTAATATGGAGGCCAGTGTATCAGAAGCAGACATGGACTCTTCTGCCAGAGGACATAATAGAGTTGGACATAGGAATTAAGCTGCCGATAAACACGTCCAAGATTCCGGCTAAGCTGTTCTGGCAACTAGAGAAGTACGACCTTAAGGGCAGGAAGTTCGCTGTTGAGAGAGGAGCACTAGAGGACATCAGAAGCATTACAGCAGGCATTGTATGGAGAAACGTGACAGTAACCATACCTTGGACTTCCAAGATAGTGCTTATAGCAAACGTAACCCATGATTGGGAAGACTTCGGATACAACAACTACATAAACATAACAATACCTATAGACCCGGACGTGAAGCTCGGAGTACTGGAGAAGCCAACATTCCTAGTGGAAGGACAAATATTCAAAGTAACAGTTAACATTACAAGCAATGTTGAGCCAGGGAAAGCAATAGGATGGGTTTCAATAATAGATAACTCAACAGACACCTTGCTCAAGAGAGTGCAGATAAGCCTGGAGCCGGAAATGACAGTTGAAATCGAAGCTAAAGCACCGGAGAACCCAGCGGTTTTCGCAGGAATCATAAGGGCACCCACAACAGTACACACCATAACAGCGCTTTACGCAGGATACGACTTGTACACTAAGAACAATAGTGAAGACTTCACAGTAACCGTTACAAGCTACCAGTGGCTAACCCTAATAGCGATAATAGTGATAATAATAGCCGTAATAGCAGCTATCAGGGCAGTAGCACACACAGCCTACGAAATAAGGGAGAAAACAAGAAGATTCGTGAAGAGAAAAACCTCTTTCCTAACGGAATCCATAGAAGACCTAAAGGAACACTTCAAATACGTAAGGAAAAAGAGAAAATAAAACACTCTTTTTTACTCACAACTCTTTAGTCCATTTCTTAAGAATTTCAACTGCTTCCTCGTTTCTGCCCTCAGCAATCAGCATTAATGCTTTCGCCAAATCCCTTCTCCAAGGGGAAGCCCTAGCACCGAGAGTTGCCTCAACAGGCACAGCAAACCTTCTGTAATCATACCATCCTATGAGAATCGCCAGCGGAACATAGACCAGAAAGAAAGCAACAACAAACGCTGTAAGACTGCTGAAAACAAGCTTCAGCACCGGAACATACTGCACAAGCAACCTATACTGTATCACTACGAAGTTAGCGAAGCTCAAGAAAAACACTAAGTACGTACCATGACCTCTCCGCATATAAATCCAGAGCCTAAGTATAAGCCCTTTAGGATCTCTTCTAAAATTGTTAATAACCCTCATAATCAACTTCATATTCTAACCCCTCTCTACAAGCTTTAAAATGTTCTTTTTAAAGTCAAGAACTGTGCATATATTCCACCATGTAGGAGCTTCTACACTAAGGCTCCAGAACCCGTAGCTTGAATGGTCATACTTGGACAAGTCGAAGCCGTGGTCGGACACGATAAGTGTTGCGTAGCCTTCTTTTTCAGCCAGCTTCAGCAGAGGCTCCACTGTCTTGTAGAGCTTGTAGTGTAGGGTTCTGAGCCAGAGCCTAGCGCTGATGCGGGGCTTAGGAGTAAGGTGAAATGCTATGTCCGGTAGGGGACTGTAAACCATAACTAGCTCGTAGCCTTCCCTAACATGCTTCATTGCCTTATGGGCTCTCTCCTCAACATCCTTCATTGCTTCATCTATGAGCTTAAGCCTTTCGCTAAACGGTGCAGCAACCAATTTAGCAACACTGCTCCGGTAGTACTCGTTCCTGGACTCATTGTATCCCGGAACCTCGATAGCTGCAACCCTGTATCCTTTTGCTTTAAGCTCCTCCAAGAAGCTTTTTTCGAGAAGATGCTCCGGCATCCTATATCCGCTTACCGGGTTGAAAAGCCCGAGAGAAACCATTAGCCTCCTAAGACCCAGCCTCCCAATAGCCAGCTTCCTCTTCAACCTGTACAAGGTGCGGAGCACACCAAACCTGAAGCCGTCCTCGTACTTCTTGTAAACAGCAGACCGGAAATCATACCCTAACTTCTCCACATTAAGACCGGTAAGGAAACAGCTCCATATAACAGCAGTGTTCAAGATACTTAAGAAGCCAACGTAGTGCCTACCCCATGTTTTCTGCTGGAACCAGCCCATTTCCCAGCGCCCAACAAGATCAGGGTCTAAACCGTCAAGACCAACTATGAGAAGCTTCAAAGCTTCCCCACCACCTCCAAAAGCTTCCTTGCAAAAACCTCCTCGCTAAACTCCGGAGCCCTCCTAAGAGATAAGCTATGATAGTGCCTCCAAACCCTAGAATCCATTAGCTTATCGATTCTCCCCGCAAGCTCCCCAACAGTATCATAGTGTAGCCCGTATTTCCCATAGTTAATTACGTCCTCGTATGGGCCTCCAGACTTGTGAACTATCACCGGGCATCCGGCAGCCATACCTTCAACAACGGCTATTCCGAAGTGCTCCCCTATGGTTGCGTGAACAAACACCCTAGATGAAGTTGCTATCTTCACTAACTCCTCTCTGGATACGTTAGGGTAGAACTCTACTTTAACACCTTTTTTCCTTGCCCTCTTCTCTAGTTTTTCCTTGTACGGTATGGTTGTCGGGATAAGACCCCCTACAATCCTAAGTGCCGGCTTCGTTTCTGAAAGAGCTATAGCGTCAATAACGTCCTCGATTCTCTTCTCCGGAGAAATCCTACCAATCATCACTACAGCATTATCCCTTTCCTCGAAAGCCTTTTTACCGTAGGGTTCAAAGTCTCTAACTCTAACCGGCGGGTTAAGAACAAGAGCTTCCCCTCCCCAGAGCATTTTTATTAGCCTAGCAATGTACCTTGAATTAGCCAACACAACATCCGCTGTTTCGAACGGGTTATCCCTAGCAACCCTACCGTAGAGCTTAAGCCATAGCTTGAAGTAGTACCTCCACCACCCCTTCTCGTACTTCTTATGATACATCTTGGCATCTGCCATGTACCTCTCAAAAGCCTCCCTATACTCCTCAGGAACATCTCCCTTCTCGAACTTTAGAGCATGGAACGGGAAGTGAATGTACTCTAGCAGCCTAAAGTCATTCTTCTTCCTTAGCTTCAATATTGGTCTGTAGAGCTCACTATCAACGAAGACCACATCGGGCTTCTCCTTCTTAATTGCCTTGCCTAGGGGTATGTAGAATCCCAGCCTCTGGTAAATGCCGAATAGCGGCAGCATTTTAGGCAACAGAGCATACACCTTAACATCTCCAAGATCTATTCCGAACCATTCCCTGTACTTTTCCTTCTCAAAGCCGAAGGTAGATACAGCAACCACATCATGTCCTGCATCAAGAAGCGTTTTAACCACGTAGGCGTTAACCAGTTCTCCACCGCCCACACGAGACCACAAATGATGAGCCACAACAACCTTCATGCACTACAGCCTCGGAATAACCTTTCTAAACTTCTCAGCAAGCCTCCTCCTACGCTTAAGCACATCGGGATCCGTAGGCAAAAATCTTCCTTCCTCTTGTATTTTCTGTCTTGACCTCCTAATGGACTCCATGATTCCATCGTATTTCTTGATGACCTCGTAGGGAATATACTTAATGTACTTTCCTAGTTCCGTGAACTTGCGAAGATACAGAATAATCAAGTACAGGTCTGAGTTGCGAGCGTTAGGGTACCTCTCTAGGAGGTATTCGACTCTTTCCTTAACGGTTCTCAGTTTTTCGAGAAGCTGCTGTTCCTCCTCGGGAAGCTCTTCACCGTTCCAGCCCAAAAACTTCACCCAACAAAGTAATTTGACAAAACAACCTTATATACTTATTACACCAAGGATACTTAAAGAAAAAACAATAGTTAAATGGAAAAATAGGAAAAATGGTTATCTTAGCTTTCTGAAGCAGAATGTCTGCCCTGTTGCTAGGTTCATTACTATGTGGTCGCATTTGCTGATTGTTTCCCCTATTTTTCTAAGCCAGCTTTCAAGCCTTCCCGGCTCGGGCGGCGGTAGCTCGTCCTCCATCCACTCGATAGAGTACCATCCTTCCGAAAGATCCTTCGAAAGAAGCTCTTCACTGTTGAACACTACTTTAACCGGAATCCCGTATTTGCTTGTAATGTAGTGTGCTAAATCCTCATAGCCAACCATGCAACCACCAAAATAAAATTTTCACGCATAAAATAAATCCTTTCTGGAACTTAGGTTTTTATGTGCTGTTTTCTCCAGCCACTCACGATATTTTTCGCATTCAAGAAGATGCTTCAGGTATTTTTCTTTTGGTATTTCCTTTTTGCACCATCTGCACTTCGTTGTTTCCACCCCCGCTAATATGGTGTTGCTTATAATGGTTTTCTTTGCCCTACGTGCAGCAGCTATTTCCTTAAAGGTTACATAGGCTACTACTGGAAGCAGCGATGCTAGGAGAACAAGTTCGGCAAGTCCCTCCCTGTACTTGTCCACTAAAACAACAACCCATCCTCCGGAAAAATACGCTACAGCAACAGTAGTTAGAAAGAGAACGTAAACCGCAAACATAAACGCTAAAACAAACATTTTAGCAACAACATAGATTCTCAAACATTTCCACCACCTATTCTTTAACTATTTCCTCTAGGAATTCCTCTGGCGTTAAAACCGGAGTTGATGGTCGAGCCTCAAACTGCTTCACTAGCTCCTCGCTCTTGTAGCATTTGTCCTCTTTATCGCAGACTATAATATATCTGTGGAAGAGAACTTTAATGTAGAAGCACTTATATCTCTTAAGTCCTTCAACTATTGCTTCTACATCTTTTTTAACCGCCGGCAAATATGTTCCCCGTACTGCTATAACCCAGCAAGCCATACTTCACCACCTTACAGGAGATACTGTCTTAGCCCATCTAACCCATTTCTCATTTGGCAACAGCTTTGGCTTCCTAATCCTGTACGCTATTTCCAGTCTGTGCCCGCATTTCTCACACTTGTAGATGTAGACTATTTCTTTACCTCTGTACTCTATTCGCTCCAGAATCATTTTGCCTTTGCCACATTTAGGACATAGCATTGCTTAGTCACCTTTGAAGAACTGCTCGGCTCTCAACGCTGCTTCCTCATCGCTCATCCCATAGAATATCTTGTACATTAGGAAGAGAAGAGTCTTAACAAAGTCCAAGGGGTCGTTGCTGAAGTAAATCGCTGCCGCAACCATCAGGTCGAAAGCGTCAGGATCCTTCCTAACCAGCTCCTCGAAAAACTTCTCACCCTTCTCCGTTATCCTATACATGTGCTCCCTAGCTTCCGAAGAGTACTTTTCCTCGACAAGCCCCTCCTCAAGAAGCTCCTCCATAGACTTCAAAAACCCAAGATAATCGTAGTCAAGCACTACCCAAGCACCTCCAGTATTACGTAGTCTTCGATGTCAATCCATTCTTCTGGTGCAACCCATCCTTCCTCTCTTATTCTAGCGTATCTTCCACTTGGAGATAGCCTAACAACCTCGACTTCCCTTATTTTAGCTCTCGGATTATACTTTTCTCTTATTAGAATCCATTTGCCTACAACATCTTTCCACTCAACCATGCTTAGCCACCCTCCAAGTCCTTATGAGCACTTCGTTTTCCTCATCTACAATTTCGAACTTACTATAGCCCTTCTTAACCAAGTTCCATATTTCAAAACCTAATTTCGCAGAGAAGGGAACATGCTCCTGGAACTTGCTTATACGTATCTTCTTTGTTTTAACCATTCAAAACATCACCCAAGTAAATATTTTGGATGGTTAAATAAAAACCTTACTCTAAACAAAAGAAAGGCTAGAAAAACATGCGTTTACTTCTTTCGTCAACCACAGGCTTTAACAGTATTTTCTCACCATCATAGACCAAGTCGAAGTATTCAAGGTCTTCAGGGTCAATACCGTATCTTCCGCAAATTAAGCGAACAATGTTTTTCGGGATAACTATTGAGAAGCTACGGGCATTACCGACACGTATAACCTTAACCTTCAAACCACTAACCTTCACGACTAATCACCTCTAAGGTTTTGTTTTTTGAGAAGGAGAGCTTGTTTATGTGGCGTCTTGACCTCATTACTAGTTTCATGTAGTCGTAAACAATGCTTAGATTCTCTACTTGGTGGTACCTTATATACTTCTGTTTGCTCTTGTATGGGCAAATAACGCAGTTTAACGAGTCACCATATAGTTCATACAGCAATACTACTGGTTGAAACTCTGGATGCTTCTTTAGCTCTTCTAGGGGGTCATCTTCAAAGCTGAATAGTGGGTGCCACGCCCAGTACCTGAATCCGTTATGCCTTCTCTCTATGAACTGCCACTCAGAGTTTAGCATCATGCTTCTATGCTTGCTATCGCTTGGCTTCATACCATCTATTTCAACGACTGGTCTAGGCAGTTTCCTCTCGAACCCTGAGATAACCTTATTCTTGAACTCGGTGTAACACCACCTCTGAGAGCCTATCTGCAACCCATACTTAGCCACATACTCTTGGAATACCTTGTTCTGCGCTAAGAACACTGGTTCAAAACCATAGTGTTTTTTATGCCAGTACATCACAGTTGCTGAAGCATAAACATTAAGCGGATGCGTATTTCCTGTAACCGTTATGTGAACCATGTAAACTCTTGCCCTATTTTCATCAGCATACATCTTCACAACATCTCTAGTCTTAAGAAGCGCTAACGAAGAATCCTTACCGCCACTAAACAAATACACTATGCTTCTAGGCTTAATTTCATAGAGCTGATCAACCTTAACCTTCATTTTTTCACCTCCCACCATGCTTTTCTCAATGTTTTCTCGTAAACAACTATTCCATGTTCCCTCAAGGTTTTAATGAGCATGTATGTTTTCCTGAGGGGAGGCTCCGGCAATCTATTATTGTAGTTGTCGTAGCCTACGTAGACGAATTCGGGCTCTAGCTCCGCTATTCTCCCCGGGAAGAAAGATGTGAAGTCAAGTATCGGCTCAACAGAAACCATTGTTCTGAACCCTGCATATCGAAGATAGAGCATATCCCTAAACCTAGCGTCCGGAGCGGGGGCCTCAAATCCGTCCTGAAGTTTCCACTGAAGATACTTCAATGTATCATCGGTCTCAATAGTGCAACCCAAAATGATGTTGCTCAGCTCTTTAAGCTCATCTTTTAGCTCAACATATCTCCTAGGATACTTCGTTAGGAAAAGAAACGTTGTTTTAGGATGCTTCCTAACAACCTCTAACACTTTCATAATCCATTCGTCAGGAACCCAGGGCCCCCACATGTCTCCAACATCCGAGACAAACACGAGCTCCCCAGGTTTAAACTTCCTCTTAAGCTCTCCAAGGTGGAGCTTGGGTTTGAACCCTTCAGCATACTTCTTAGTTGTCCTCTTCAGCTTAGACTCTACAAGCCTACGGGCCCAACAGTACTTGCAGAGAAACCTACATCCCGTAATAGGGTTCCATGTCCTATGTACTAGATGGAACATCCTAGAATTCTTCATTGCCTATTCACCTTTCTTTTTTAGTGGGTCGCCGTATTCCTTCAGTATCTTACTTACGGTGTGGGTGCTGCATTCGCAGAACCTGCTTATTTCTAGTATGCTGTAACCATACGCTCTTTCCTTGAGAACACATAGTATTGTGTCTACCTTCTTCCTTTCCCTCCTAACATACTCTAGGTACTTCTCACATGTTATGACTTCAGCACCCCTCCTATCACATTGCCTACCAAACTCGCAGATGTCACGGTAGGGACATGGGAAATCATATAAGGTCATCATCCAATCACCTCCCTTGCTAAGGCATCTATTCTTTTGCTTAGCTTGTTAAGTTTCTTTTCCAGTTTGGCGAGTTCCTTCTTTATTTTCACAATATCTTCCTCTATTATTTTGAACGTGTTTGATAGCTTACGTTGCATCAGTAGTGAGAAAATAAGCATAACTGCAAAAATTATCACGTAATCGGCAAGTTCGAACACTACTCTATCACCTCGTATTTTCCATGTATTATGGCTTCTGCGAGCTTAGCGTATACTTCGTTTTTCCTATTCTTGCCGAAAATAAGCGCTTTAGCGAGAACCCTTCTAGCTTCCTCAACATCTTCAACATCCATATCCAAAACGATTTCAATCCTAACCTTAGCCATTACTTAATCACCTTTTCCAGTATTTTCTTTCTGCCTTCTGTGCGGTAGATTTTGGCTTCCTTAAGTAGACCCATTGGCTTAAGGTAGTTGTTTATGCGCTTCAAATGTCTCTCAACATCTTCAGTCCAGATAGCTTCTGTGCCGAAAACTGTCTTAATAACAATTAGGTAGGCTATTGTCGATCACCTTTTCCAGTATTTTTCATCGTAGATTTCTTTTAGCAGCTTCTTTTCCCATAGTCTTCTGCCTATGCTGCTTGACGCTATTTTCTCGTCAACTTCCCTGGCCGGCCATCTGTGCTGTAGTCTCATGTATGCTGCTAGGAAGTTCCTCATGGCTTTCTCTGTTGCGGGAACCTTGAGAAGCCTAGCGAATGTCAGTACTGCTTCGAAATCATCCCAGTCAATACTTATCCCCGTCTCCCTCACAATCTCGTTCAAAATATGCCTCCTAGTTCTAGCCATGCTTAGCCATCTCCTCTAATGTTTCCCTTATTGCCATGTCTATTTTCTCACGTAGCTGCTGAACTTTAAGCTCCGCCATTACCTTCTCAAGTATTTTGACTATGCATTCCAGCTTCTCCTCAATAACCTCTTCGTCATAAGCGCTAACATCATAGTCGCATTTTTCAAGAACAAACTGTAGCAGCGACTTACCATCGTAAACCTCAACGTTCCAAACATCCCTACTGAAAAGTTGCATTGCAACAACCAAGTCGTCGCTACAGTAGTGGTTCCTACAGTACTCCCAAAGATTCATGACAATTAGGTCAGATAAACAATAATAAGGCATTACTTAATCGCCTCGTTTGACTATCTTGTATGTTCTGATTTTGCCTTTAAACTCTGATCGCTCATCTCTTAGAAGCCATGATAGTGTTCTTCTGGCTTCAGCTTTACTTTTAAACTCCGCCAGCACTACTGTTGAACCATCTATGAGCTTGAGCTCAATAGCCCAAGACATAACTACACCGCCTCTTCTTCAAATTGCTCGTCAACATCAAGATCTGCTGTTTCTTCCCAGTCCTCATCTTCCCAGCAGTCCTCTTCATCCTGGCATGATGGTAAGTCAGGATACATTTCGCAATAACCTATTGTGATAATAGCCGCCGCAAACAGCTTCCTAAATTCTTCATCTTCAAATCCGACAACTTTACTTTCCTTCTTCTTGCCCATTACTTGTCCACCTCTCTAATTATATATGATGTTCCGTGTTTTCCAACATGTTTTTCCACCGTGACACCTAGTATGCCTATTTCTCTTACCGGCTTCTCCTTGATCAGCGAGAGCACATCGAAAATCCGCTGAGCAGGTATTCTGTACTGACATGCTTTACGCACCGCAATATCCCATAAGACCTCATCTATGCTTTCAACAACCAAATCACTAAGAGGCATTCCGGAATCACCTCAGGGCCTTGATTACTATTTCGCCTCTCTCATTTATTATTTCGAATCTCCTATAGCCTTTCCTTAGAAGATCCCATATTTCTCGCCCGAGAGAATATATGTGGGGTTTTTGCTCTTGAATTTCGGATATGTGGACTTCCAAAATCCCACCTTACCTAGGTTTTACCTAAGTAATTCCTACGTAAAACACACATATAAAAAATCCCCAAATAAACTATATAGTACGATTATGTCTAGAAAAAAGAACTAAAACGGCAAGACTTAACCGGCAACTTACTAACACATATAAGTGGTGTTTGGTGTGAAGAAGCGCTGGGTATGCATGGATTGTGGATACGAGTTCGAAACAGGCTGGATCCCATTCAGCATGGTTAAGTGTCCTAGATGCGGGTCTAGGAGAGTCCACAGGATCGATGAGAAACGTGGTTTCGGCTATGGGCCTAGGCATAAAAGGGGAATCTGTAGATCACTGTGAAGCCTACGTTAAATCATCCGGTGGCTTATCGAACCTATCCCTTCTAAGCTGCTCACCATAGATAATCGCTATTTTTTCTCCATAAGCACCCTTAAGAGCCGCTATCTGCTGCCTAGTCAGATAGACGAAAAACTGAGCCGAACCCGGCCTATACTTCCTTATCAGCCTAACAACATCCCTCAGGTTCTCGACAGGATCCCTAATCAAGACCTTGACAAGGTACTTACGAGTGTACCTATTATAATAATAGGAATTAGACCTAGGGTCACCATCAGCCACCGCAAGCATCCTCCACCTTTAAATGAGCTAACATAGTATTTAAAACATAGTGCTACAGCTACTAAGCTTTCTAATAAATTTACTTGGATTTATTAGAGAATTATATAAAGTTGTTGACAGAAGATTCTGTCAACAACTATCTTGCGATTTGATTATGTCTAATAAAAAGTTTTTATTGTATTGGATAGACTAAGAAGAGATCAGTTCTCCACTTCCCATGCCAAACTGCTAGGACTACTGTCATATCTGTTTTATTTATTGCCTCTCTCTTTATCGCTTCTATACCACGTGTCTTTGCATCATATATTCTTAGTTTTCCGTCCCTTCCCCAACTTATTATGAGGAGCCACACATTCTTTTCATCATTTAGCGGCACTCTGTCTGCCTCATAAATTCTTAATCTGCCTATTCTGCTCATTACCACTACTTTTCCATCGTAGAACTCTTCTGTTTCTTCTCTATGTAGAGGCTCTTCGCTTGTAATCCTTATTTCGCCAAACATCTCTTTCAGCTTATTGAATGCTTCATCCGTAATCTCAGGCTTCCCTATGAATACTATCTCAAGTACATCTGCCTTAATACCTCTTATAAATGTCTTGAAATGCTCTACGGTTTTACCATGTATTTTCCCCCTTCTCCTCCACTCAAGAACTCTTCTGCCACTCGCATCTATGTAGTAGACAATAACATATCCAGGCTTTTGAGAAACTATTCCTCCACGCACACACATACACCACAATATAAGGTATATTTAAAGTTACATATAAAATTTTTAGAAAGTATGAAGAAATCAGTATGGGAGCTTCAAGGATCGATGGGGGCGTTTCCGTATATCATGGCTTCTCAATTAACGTTAGGGAGGGATACGTTTATATTTTATATACAATATATTATGTAAACAGGGGTTCTTGGTGAAGGCTGTTGGATACATACGTGTTAGCCAAGAAGATGAGAAACCGGAAAACCAGAGGATCCAGATACTTGAGTGGGCAAGAAGAAACAGCCTTAATGTTGTAGGGTTCTTTGTTGACGAAGCCGTTTCCGGAGCAACACCTCCAAGAGAGAGACCACAGTATAAGGCCATGCTTGAGTTCTGCAAAAACAACGGCGTAAACAACATCATATTCTACGATATTTCCAGGCTAGGAAGAAACCTTGAAGAAACACTATATGAACTAAAAACCTTGCTGGAAGAAGGATACAACACATACTTCGTATACCCGGACTTCCTAAACCAAATCAACGATCCAATGATGAAGAAGTTCGTAGTCTCAATGCTAGCATGGTTCGCAGAACTATACAGATACGACATAATACAGAGAACCAAAGCCGGAATGGAACGAGCAAAAAGAGAAGGAAAAAGAATAGGAAGACCACCGGCAGTACCCGAAGAATTCCTTATTAAAATAATAAGGAAATACCCTGGACTATCGAAGAAGGATCTGTGGAGACTAACCATAGCGGAAGGATACAAAATCTCCTACCCAAGATTCGTTAGAAAAGTCAACGAAATAATTAGGAAAATAAAGAGGAGGTAGTTGGAATGGGCAAGGTAAAGTTTTTGGAGAGCATTATTGAGAAGTTCCTTTTCACAGCCGACAACGAGCACTACATGAGATATAGTGTGGTCAGGGTTCTTGAAAGACTCTACCCCTACGAGATAGAGCAGATAAGGAACATGAGGTGCCCATGGTGCGGGAGGAAAATGAAAAGCCACACGTACATGAGGAAGCACCTGCTACATTCAAGCAGCAGATGCGCACTAGAATACAACGCAATGGTCAAGGACACAATAGAAACATACGTTGAAATGCTAAGGAAAATCTCGAAAGCCGGATGCAGAAAAGAAATGTACAGAGTAGAAGCCGGCAACAAAGTAAAATACTTCAAAACAATGAAGGACGCAACAACATACTACCTAGAAAACATGGTGGTCTAGCATGGCCAAGAAGAAGCTGAAAATAAAGCTCGAAGGAAAAACCATAGTAGAATTCTACGCCACAAAAGAAGAAGAGGAAATAGCCAAAAACCTAGTGAAGCTAGTGAAGAAGAAATACGGTAAAAACATCAAAGTATCCAAGAGCTAACCACACAACATTTATATTTTTAGTGTTGCAGAATCTTCTCCCTTATTTTCGCAAATGCTTTCCGCAACTCTTTCAGATTACCTACTTCTGCTAGGAGAGTCTTTTTCTCCTCCCGCACGTTCCAGCATAAAACCTCGGTGTTACCTACCTCCCCCAGCCTACCCGGTCTCCTACAGCTACTCCAGTACCTCCTAGCCCACTTCTCCACCTCCTCCTCAGAAAGCCTCCCGTCTTCTGCGAGCACCTCCACAGGTAAGAAGTCGCATTCAACACATTTTTCAGCATCCACCTCAACAAGCCATATTTTAGCCTTACCACCAGCGGCCAAGCAGTTCTCCGCCCAAAACTCCGCACCCGACAAGTCATTCCAGTAGAACCTAGCCTCAAACCTAGAGGGAAAACCGGCAAGCCTATACCTGTCCAAAATCTTGTCGAGCCTCAAAGTCTCACTTAACGCCACAGGCTTCGAACAGCTCACACGAATAAACTTGGACATAGCAGGGCATCTCCAAGAAAAAATTAGTGTTGCAAACTCAAATATAGTTTATTTGAGGTGGAAGCTTGAAACATGCAAAAACATTAGCGCTAACCATAATCTGGCTCCACACACGCAATAGCAACAATCATCGCACTCAAAACGTCCGCCAAAGCAACAGTAGAACAACTAGAAAAGAAGAAAAAGTTCGTAAAGAAGAAAAACTAAAACAATATTAAACATTATTTTTTACCTAGTATGTGCTCAAGCCATCCATGATTTTCACTTGAAGGAATTAAATATTGTTGCAACCAGCCTTCTTACCGCTCCTGCTAGTGTCTTAAGCTTCTTAACATGTTCTACGGGCATTGATACAACCATGTCCGATATTAGAACTCTATCTTTTCTCGGAAACGCTATTAGGTACATTGTTCCAGTTGCCGTACCCATCGCAAGAACCTCATTACCATCCTTAGCAAATACCTTGAAGTTTGCCACATACCAGCACTCCTCATCATCACACTCCCAATTAAGAGACCCCATAGGAATCACTATGCTACCCATTCTCTCAGGGTCATAGAGACCCTCTCTCTTCAAAACATACTTGATGTTTTCTTCGAGAGCCCTATCAAGCTCCCAGCCAACATAGACATCTTCCTCTATATCCGTTAGCTCAAACTGCATAACTTTCTCTCCGAACCTTTCAGCTTCTCTAATATCATCCCAAGTAACATCCCTAAGCCACTTAGAACCAAAATTCTCCTTACGCTTCACGAACCCCATGCCTAGTCACCACCTAGTATCTATGTTTTCTTCTGACAAATCTTTTTTCTTTCTTAGGTATTGTGAATGCTGTTGCCACTGGCTTGGTTGGTGCCGGCACCGGCGATGACGGCCTAGCTGGTTTTCCTAGAACATGTATTCCGTAGTGCTTCGCCGTTAGAAGCAGTAGAACGAGAAGTGCTGCATCTGTTATTAGCGCCAAGTAGGTTCCGTAAAGGAAGTTCCCAACAAAGTTCAGTATTGTGAATGCTGCTGCCAGGAACCAGCCCCATCTGGCACCCTTGTATAGTCCGTATCCGGCAACCAGGTACCCTACGCCCAGAATAGCTGTTAGAAGCACCATTAACTGCATTTCCGGAGAAAGCTCAACACCCAAGAACAGCATAGCATAAAGTATTCCAAGCACACCTAAAGCAACGAAAACAATAGTAAGCAAAACCACCAAGAAAGGCTTCTCATTTGGCTTCTCATTCCTCCTCCTAGGCATCTTGTTTCACCAAGAAAAATAGTGTAAAACAACCTTAATAATTATTCTGCGGGGCCTCCTCTTTCCCTAAACCATTATTATTCTACTTCTGCACCCGGGGGGTTCAGAAAACTCAAAAACCGACTTTCTAGGGGAGGGCTCCCCGGAAGAAATAACTAAAACATAAAGTATTTAAGCTTACCATGCCAATTGACACTACTGGATGATGAAGGTGAACCGGAAAGGAACATAGATGACTGCTCTGTCAGGCCCTGACCTCTTTCTTCTCCCTGACCAAGTGAAGAACCTTATTAAGATTGATACCGCCGATCTTCCTTACTTCAACAGGGATCCTCAGGGCTTTGGGGTCAACGCAGTTGAAGCTGTAGTCGTATATGAACAGTTTCAGCGACTCCTCAAGACCTAGGGAAGCAAACCTCTCAAACATGTACTCCCAGTTCCTGGGCACAGAAACCAGAAACTTAGAGCCATCCATGGAGCCGAAAACCTCGACTACAGGGGCTACCTCGTGGAGAGCCTCCTCAAGCACCCTAACTCTTGATTCGAGATCCTCAACCTTCCTGACAAAAGCCTCCACGATTCCTAGGGGGTTAAGCATGAACTCACGAACAAAACCGGAACGTGATGTCCCAAGAATTTCAGCAGCTCTGGTGATGAGCTCGTAGTGCTTTCTTGAGGTAGCAACGTATATTTCACCATAGGGCTTCCCACTGCCCTGAGCCACACAAACCCCCTATAGAATATGGCTGATTTGACAAATAAGCTTATTGGTCGAACCGGACGCTTAGCCAACGCCTCCAAAACCGCCAGGAAAAACAGCAGAAAAACAGCCAGCAAAAGCAGCCCAAAAACCAAAAACACTATAGAATACGCTTGACCAACAACCCTTAAAACACTCCCCCACAAAGAGGAACCATTAAACACAGGCTCCCATAAACTACCGGACAACATACACTCCCTGAAAACGTTTTAAAAAAATGTTTAGGCTTTCAGAAGTGCCACAGAGGATAGTATTCCTCTCCGGAAGCTGCTATTTTCTCCTTGAACTCTCTGAGTTTCTCCTCAAGCTCCTCTCTCGAAGGCTCCCACAAATCTATCATGTATGTTGCGAACTTCTCAGGCCTATACATTTTATCAACAGTAACTGCTGCAACTACCGGTTTTCCATCGCTCTTCTCGGTTCTAACCCTAACACAGATCTTCGTCCACTTCGAAAGCCTATTAGGGAAACATAGGTAAATGGATTTCTGCCATCCCCTAGGAAACTTCCTCCACAAACCCTCAAAAACATCGGCAAGCTCGCCAAGAGAACCCTTGATAACCTCAAAGTAGTCCCTATGAACCTTGTAGAGCCTAGGGCTGTCCTCAGCATACTCATCAATAGCCTTAGACACCACCTCAGGAAGCTCCTCAAGAGACACCGGCTCCGCAAGCTCCATAACCAAGTTCTTCAGCGAATCCAAAACGAAACCCACAGCCAACTCACCACTACTATTCTACGACAAACTACCTTTTAAACCTCAACCCAAAAACCTCCAGTAGAACCCAAGGCCCTTAACCCCCACTTCACACTATACTATATAATATACCTTGTATATTATATAATATATGTGTTTGTATTCTGTGTTCACATAATGTGAGAAAGATTTAAATACTTTTGGACACATATTAAAAACACGGGTGAAAAACACATGTCCCAAACACAAACTCAAAAAGTTCAAACACAAGCCCCCTCCCAAAGCAGGGAGGGTTTTTCGGCTATAGTTGAAAAAGTCCTTATGGGAGCAATTGAACAGGCAACGTTAAGCCCATATTTCGGCACAAAAACAAACGAGCTATACATTGACGGTAAGAAAATATATAGCACATGGATTAAGGACGGTCTAATTCAGGTTGAAGCCCAAGGGAAAGACGTTTTCCTTGACGTTCACCCGTTACTAACAAAGCTGGTGAAAAAAGCCGTTGAGACAATACAGGGGCTTGAAAGGAAAATAAAGGCTCTCGAAGAAAGCAAGGAAGCATTATTTAGCACTTTGGTATCGGCATTGCAAGGCTATGAAACCGAAGAATACGATTTAAACATTAAAGAAGAGAGAGAGCAATTTCAAGAGAAAGCAGACAAAATAGCTGAGGAAGCAGAAGAAATACATTACTACCGTGATGAAGACGCTAGCGGATACACGAAAATAGCGGTTTACGAAACAAACGACAAATACGTAGTGATTGAGGAATTCGCAAACGACACGGGCGACTGGTACGGCACAATATATCACATACCCAAATAAACCATTTTTCACGGGGTGATGTGTGATGGTTGAGAAGTTTATTGAAAGACCTAGTCCGCCTTGTGTTGTTATTGAGTGCTACAGTAACAGCCAAGCACATAAAATATTTACAAAAATTATTGATGAAGGAATAGGAATGGTTGTGAAGGACATTTACATTATACCTAAAACTAAAACTAACAGGTGATAGAAATGGTTGAGCTTGAAAAAGCGAAAGAGTACGTATTGACAAGCGAAGCTTACACCAATCAAGAACTAGAGGAAAAATATGAAAACGACTATGAGGAAGCAATAGAGAAGCTGGGGCTTTCAAGAGAAAACTGGGAAAACTTCAGGAAAGAATTTGGCGTAATAAGGAAGAAGCAAACATTTGAGACATACGATGAAGTCGAAGAATTTCTTAAACAGCAACTACCGGAGGAAATAAGGTATGATAGTGATTGTGACGGCTACGATGCATGCTGGATGAACTATTACCACATAGTTGAAACAGAAAAAGGGAAGTTCTTAGTGTTTGAGCAGTACTTTGTAAGTGCAAACAAAGACTACGGAGTATATCTTCCAACAAGAAATGCTACATTATCCCATACATTAAAAATCTACAGGGTGATTGGAAAATGAGAGACTTCAGCGGCTGGAAAGCCTACGCTATCGCAAAACTAAACGAAATATTTAAGAAAGCTCTGGAAAATGGCAATGAGAAGCTCGCCAATGACTGCCAAACACTAATAACAAAACTTCAATATCTGAGGCTTAGGGATCTTGCTGGATGGATGGCTCTAGTACACCACGCATACCAGTACCATAAGCTCAAAGAGCTACTTGATATATTACCGTCAGCAGAAGAAGTTCAGAAATGGATAGGTTAGGAGGCTTAGAAAATGCCTAAGAAAGAACACTACAAATATACTGTTTACATTCGAGGCGAAGGATACGAGCTCCTAAGACAAATAGCTGAAAAAGTTCCGGCAACCAAAACCGACATCATAGTGTTGGCACTTAAGCTTCTCAAAGAAGTCCTTGAGCGTGGCCCCGGAGAGAACCTCATGTGGCTAATACCTGTCGAGCTATGGAACAAACTCCACCTATGGTACACACAATACCACAGCCACAAGTATTGAGCTTCCACACAACTTTCCACATATTTTTTATGTTGCCCGGTTTTCTTGCAGATACATTTTTAGTGCTCCTAGGAATAGGCTGTAGGGTACACCCGGTTTCCCATTGTATTTGTTATCGTAGAACCTTATCGCTGAAATCACTGCTCTGAAAAGCTCCTCCTTGCGGCCGGGGAACCCTAGGGACTCCTCCCTAACCCACCTGTCAATGTTTCCTTTATGCTTAACAATTGCGGCCCAAACCAAGTCCCCATAGGATATTCTTGTCTCCGACAGCCTAACGTACCCTTCTTTTTCAAGTTCTCTTAGAAATTCTTTCAGGTCTCCGGGGAGATCTTCGAATTTAACGTTGCCTTCGTCTTTCTGGAGCTCTTGAAGCCTCCTTTTGAGCTCACGGTTTTCTCTTTCCAGTTGTTCGAGCCTTTCAAAAACGGGGTTGAGGGCTTCTTGCAGTTTTGACCCGAGCTCTCTGAGGGCTAGTTCGAACCTGCTACCCCATTTTTCAAATATGAGTCGAATTAGGTTTGCGAGCTTTGTGGCGACAACCTCCGCTAGCTCGTTTACCTCAATAGCTCTCAGTGGAAGGGAGCTTTTAATGGTTTCTAGGTCTTTCCTGATTTCCGATAGTGCTACGGGCAATTTGGCCATTGAGGATACTGCGTCCACTATTTCCTGTAGGCTCCGGTTCCTCCATTCTTCGGCTCTAGCCTCTATTCTCGTCCCGCCCTCAGGCATTGTTTCCTTCTCCCCGGGAGGGCTCCAGTAAATCCTCACTAAGCGATCATAGTATTCCTGGAGGGTAAGGCTTTTACCGTTAACCCCTACGCCCTCAAGAACATTGACACCCGGCAGGTCAACGTTAACCTCCGGAGAAGCCATAACAACAAAGTCCCCGAGAGAAACACTCCTACCAGTAAGCC
>Ga0190313_1000155_pt1 | contig 43473 bp, 35 predicted proteins | sample 4870071011_MG_FD_169989 | JGI IMG/M metagenome (GOLD analysis project Ga0190313, IMG submission 169989) | Hydrothermal vent sediment bacterial communities from Southern Trench, Guaymas Basin, Mexico - 4870-07-10-11_MG | ecosystem: Environmental > Aquatic > Marine > Hydrothermal vents > Sediment ... | reverse complement strand
CCCATTGTTTTGCATAGTTGCTCTGGTGTTATAATTATCGAGGGTATTTCTTCTAGTAATTTTTTAGCGGATTCTTCTATTCCTGTTTTTGTAGCAATGAGATATATTATCTCTTTATCTATTGAGGTTTTCTTTCTAAATACCTCTGTTTTCTGTGTTATTAGCGATAGTACCTCGTTTTTTGTAATGGGTTTATTTCTCCACTTTACTTCTCCTAGGATTATCGCATTCTTAGCTAGTGCGCAAACGTCTATCTCTGTGTCTTTCCACCACCATCTACCAACCCCATAGATTTTTGGGATAGTTATTCTCCTGCCTAATGCATCAACGATATTTTTTCCAGAGTTTTTTATGAGATATTCGTGAATTATGTCTTCGAAGACTTGTGAGATGAAATTGTTTTTTTCTCGCCTATAATGATCTAGTACTGCTTTATAGTTTCCAGTTTCTAGGTCTGGGTAATTAGAGTAGATGAATCTGAACCAGAATCTGATAAAATTATCAGCTATTCGAAATCTCGCCCCCCGGAACTCCCTTAGAGTATCCGTTATCCTCTTTTCTCTCTTAACTATATCCATTTTTTCTAGTTGTATCAAGTAGGGATAAAGCTCTGATCTGGATTTATTTAATGAGCTAGCGATATCTCCCACAGTTACTCCGCCTTTACTCATAGCTATCTTCTCCAAAATGTTCATGTAGATGCTTAGTGATCTCAACTCGGTTCTTAAGAGCTGCTCGGGCTCGTCTCTAAGTGGTGCGTAGGGCGCGGCGACAAGCTCTATGATATTCTCCTCAACGCTCTTATCAGCATCTACCATTGTAAAATAATGAGGAGTCCCTCCGAAAACAGAGAATATCTCAATTAGTTTCCCAATATCATCAATACTGAATGCTTTCATAAAGTCAAAGAAACCCATAGGCTTAATTTTTAAACTACCGGTTTTTCTACCAAAAAGTGGTCCAGAACCACTTATTGCTATTTTCTCGACCATTCCTATGGAGGATCCGACAAGAAAAAGCTTTATCTGTGTTTTTTGGAGTAAGGTATCCCACCAATACTGAAGGAGCTCTATTGCCTCAGGAGAACTATCGGCGAGCCTCTGAAACTCATCCAATATTACAATAATCTTTTCGTCCTTAGCTATTTCATATAGATATTGATAAAAAGCATCCCAATCAGGGAAAACATATCCTGGGGGGAATGAGACGTTTAATTGTCTCTTAATTTCCTTGGTAAAAAAACTTAGAAGAGAAAGCTTAGATGCGTGAAATACATAAAGGTAAAGAGTCTTCTTATTTTTGGAATACTCTAGTAATAGGCGAGTCTTTCCTACACGTCTACGACCCCATACAATAATTAGCTCCGCCTTATTTGTCCTCCAGATTTTTTCTAAATACTCTAACTCTGCTTCTCTATCAACGAAAGCAGTTTTCATTGCAATCACTGTCTAAATAAGATTAGACTAAACATAATTAGACTAATCAAAATTAGATAAAAAGATATCCGAGAATTTCCCAAAAACCTCAAAATAATTCGATTTCTAGATACCCTCTTCAGTTTTCTTCGTAGAGTCGGACCTTCTTAATATTAGATCAATACTCTCCAATAGCATGATGCCAGTTCTTATGCCTAGAGGTAAAGGAGGATAAAAGAAATATTTTACCCACAAAGGGATTCCCGCCATAAGATCGCTCTTAAAATCATTTTGATGTATTCTAAGAAGTTTTTCTCTAAGTGTTAATGAAGATTCCGAAGTAAGATTAATATATCTTTCATCTACTCCATAACAATAATATCCGTGTCCTCCCGAACTGGAAAAATAATAGGTGAGCTGGTGATGAGGGATTACGAAATTCTCCGGCATTAAAAAACCCCCGAAAAGATACGACCCGCATTCTCTAGAAGAAAGAGTAACAGACTTCTGGAAACGCAATCAAATATACGAAAAGGTTAAAAAACTCCGACGAGACTTTAGCAAAAGACGACCATTCTATTTCTGCGATGGGCCGCCCTATTCAAGTGGTGCGATACATTTGGGTACGGCGTGGAATAAGGCGTTGAAGGATGCGTATCTTCGCTATTATACTATGAAGGGTTTTGCTGTTTGGGATCAGCCTGGTTATGATATGCATGGTCTTCCGATCGAGGTTCTTGTGGAGAAGGAGCTTGGGTTCAGGACTAAGAAGGATATTGAGAGGTTTGGTATTGATGGGTTCATTGAGCGTTGTCGTGAGTTTGCTATTAGGAATATGAAGATTATGACTGAGCAGTTCAAGCGTTTGGGCGTTTGGATGGATTGGGATAATCCGTATATGACTATTAAGCCTGAGTACATTGAGTCTGAGTGGTGGACTTTTAAGCGTGCTTGGGAGCGGGGGCTTATTGAGCGAGACTATAGGGTTGTTCATTGGTGTCCTCGTTGTGAAACTGCCCTTGCTGAGCATGAGATTGAGTATAAGGAGCTTTCGGATCCTTCGATTTATGTGAAGTTCCGTTTGGTTGGGCGTGAGAATGAGTTCGTTGTTATTTGGACTACGACTCCTTGGACTTTGCCTGCTAATCTTGCTGTTATGGTTCATCCTGATTTCGAGTATGCTAAGGTTCGTGTGGTTGTAGATGGTCGTACGGAGTACTGGTGGTTTGCTAAGGATCGTGTTCCATTTGTCATGAGGGAGATTGGTATTGATGATTATGAGGTCGTGGAGGTTCGTAAGGGTAGGGAGCTTAATGGTTGGCGGTATGAGCATCCGTTAATGGATGAGTTTCCGCGTCAGAGAGAGTTCTTGGAGAAATACTCAAGGGCGCATACTATTGTTTTGGCGGAGTTCGTGGTTTTGACCGAGGGTACTGGTTGTGTTCATACTGCTCCTGGTCATGGTGAAGAGGACTACGCGGTTGGTAAGGAATACGGATTGCCGGTCTATAATCCTGTTGGTCCTGATGGTAGATACATTGAGGGTGAATGGCGGGGTGTATTTGTTAAGGAAGCGGATCCGTTGATTATTGAGAGACTTCGTGAGAAAGGTTTGCTTATCTATTCTGGGAGGGTGACACATCGTTACCCTACATGCTGGCGTTGTAAATCTCCGTTATTGTTCCGTGCTACTGAGCAGTGGTTCTTAAGGGTTTCTAAAATTAAGGAGGATATTATCAGGGAGAATGCTAAGCATGTTACTTGGTTACCTCTATGGGTTAAGAAGAGGTACGAGGATGGCGTCAGAAATGTTGGTGACTGGGTGATTTCTCGTCAGCGTTACTGGAATGCTCCAATTCCAATATGGGTATGTACCAAGTGTAATCATATGCTGGTGATCGGTAGTTTTGAGGAGCTGAAAAAGCATGCTAAAAATAATGTGCCCGAGAATTTTGATCCTCATAGACCGTGGGTGGACAAAATAATTCTGCGTTGTCCTAAATGCGGTGGGGACATGCGGAGGGTTCCGGACGTTCTTGATGTGTGGTTCGATTCTGGTATCGCCTCATGGGCTAGTCTAGGTTATCCCAAGAGAAAGGATCTCTTCGAGATACTATGGCCAGCGGACATGGTTATTGAGGGGCAGGATCAGGTTTTGAAGTGGTTTTATGCTCAGCAAGTTCTTAGTGTAGTTGCCTTCGGTACCGTGCCTTACAAGAAAGTTGCTATGCATGGGTTCGTGCTAGATGCCGCTGGGGCTAAGATGTCTAAGAGTCTGGGCAATGTTGTTACGCCTGAAGATGTTATTCAGAAATATGGTGCTGATGTACTGCGTCTCTACCTATTATCTACTACGCTTCCGTGGGAAGATATTAGATTTAAGTGGGATGAAGTTGAGGAGGTTTATAGGGCTTTAGATATTCTCTGGAATGTTTTCTTCATGGCCGCTACTTACATGGAGCTTGATAAGTTTGATCCATCTAAGATAGATATGGAGGAGATAAAGAAGCATTTGCTCCCCGAGGATAAGTGGCTTCTTTCTCGAGTTAATAGATTGGTAACCGTTGTGGAGGAGAGCTTTGAGAACTTCAGCATTGCAAAAGCAGTGAGAGCTATTACAGAATTCATTATTGAGGATCTGAGTAGATGGTATGGTAAGCTCGTTAGAAAGAGATTCTGGATCGAAAAGGATGATCCGATTAAGCTTGCTGCGTATTATACAATGTTTGAAACTTTCAAAATCTTACTAGCAGTAATGGCGCCTTTTGCACCATTTATTGCTGAAGATATTTATCAGAGATTGATAAGGCCGGTATCACCTGATGCTCCAGAGAGCATTCATCTATGTTCATGGCCGAAACCACTATTTAGAGATGAAAAATTAGAAAAATGGATGAGTATCATTCAGGATATCGCTAGCGCAGGAGCTGCAGCTAGACAGAGAGCAGGTATCAAAATAAGATGGCCAGTGAGAAGATTAATCATTGAAACAGAAGACTCCGATGTCGTTGACGCTGTTAGGCACCTAGGTTACATCCTTAAGGATATCCTAAATGTTAAAAATATTGAATATGGTAAAGTTGAGCGCAGGTATAAGGTAAGCGGTAATCCAAAGACCCTTGGTCCTAGATATCGAGGTGAGACTCGGAAAATTCTTGAAATTCTCTCTAAAGTTAACGGCTACGAAGTAAAGAGAGCTTTGGAGAGGGACGAAAAATACATATTAAGAATTCACGGCAAGGAGTATGAGATTCTTCCAGAAGACGTATTCATAGAAGAAGAATTCCCAGAAAACCTAGTTGGCGAGGAATTCAAGGGTGGTTGGGTATTCATTGATACAGAGAGACCTCCAGAGCTTATTGCGGAGGGTTACGCAAGGGAGCTTGTGAGAAGAATTCAGGAAATGAGAAAAGAGCTTGACTTAGACATAGAGGATAAAATCATGGTTACAATGATTCTTCCTGATGAAATCAAATTAATGTTAAACAAGGAGCTTCTAGAATACATAAAGAATGAGACTAGGGCTAGGGAGATCATATTTAACAAAGCAAAGGGTTACGTAAAAGAATGGAAGATCGAGAAATATACTGTAAGAATCGGAATAGAGAAAATTTGATCATTTTTCTTACCTTTAACCCTCCCTAAATTCTTAAAAAGATGTTTTTCCGTATTAACTTAACATTTATTGCCTTTAGAGGTCAAAATCATGCCGCTTGAAAACGCTCTTCAAAACCTAATAAACCAAGGAATCTTGCGTGGAGCTATGATTTACGACTCGTCTGGAAACGTTATATGGGTCTCTCCTCCAGATTGGTCTCCCCCGTTAGAACCCGTCTTTAAAGCATGGGACGATGAGAGCATAACTGGTTTTAATATTGGTGACATCAGATTCTCAGTTATTGAAAGAACTCCAGAAAGATTCGTTGCTGCCAATATTAAAGGTCAGGGAGTAATAATCATTCTGAAATATAAGGAGGATAAATGGATCTACGTGATGTCTGCTCCCGGAGTGTCTGCTCATGATCTTTATAATCTCCTTTTAAGCGCCTTGCATGAATCATAATAAGCTTTTCACTATCTTTTCTATAACTTCATCCAATTTTTGTAAGAATTCCACCGCTGTATCTGGGTTTACGTGCCTATACTGGATACGAAGTTGTAAGCGTTCCTGCGATGGGAGTACACCCGGCGGTGCTGCTGGGGCCACACTAACCACCACCCACTCATGGGGAGGAGCTGGCTTTCCCCATGTAAAACCTATTGAAAAAGGTTGTAGGTCTGCCCTCCCTAGAGACCCCCTTAGCTTTTCCAGAGTCACATTATTAAAGTTCTTTCTCAAAATCTCTTCTGCTCTCTTATTTATTAGGATAATTAGTTGGTAATCCCCTATGATATCTACTAACGTGTGTCTTATCAAGTCACCTAAAATTAGCTCGTAAATCTCATAGGCTATTGAAATTAAATCGAGTCCAGTTTCGTAACTCCATGCATCAACAACAAAGCCTTTCGAGGAAACTACTATTAAATCCCTAAGACTCTTAGGTTCTCGCAAAAGATATTCTTTAAGAGGTCCCGTGGGTGTTGGTATTACCCGTGATTCTGGTACAAAACCCCGCGCTACAAGTTCAGTTTTAAATCTTTCAAAATCGAGCTCTTTCCCCACTCTTATAAGATTTTTATAGATTATGTGAATTTTCTCTACCGCTGGTTTCACGGCATAATCTCCTTTACAAATCCAGCTAAGAAAACAAAAAACCTTTTAATTATTTTATACGTGTTTCGAGTTCTTCACAGCATAATATTGGTGCTGATAAGGAAATAAGAAATTGCTTAGAGGATGAAAATGCGTGTAGCTGTTCATGCATCGGATATTGATGGCTTAGTGTCAGCAGCACTCATATTACTTAAGTATCCTAATTCTAAGATTGATTTCCTAACTTTAAGAGACCTTCAGAACTATGATGATGTAGAATACGACCTCGTAGTAGATCTACCAAAAACTTCTAAGGCTAAAGCCAATATCGATCATCACATATCAAATTATGAAAAACTCCTTAAAGAAGGAAGACTGACAAAAAACGATGTAATAGACCCTAAAGCCCCATCTGCTGCCTCATTATTAATAAGGTATCTGGGCCTCGAAAATAACGAGAAAGCACGTAAACTAGTAGAAATGGCTAATATTGCCGACACTGGAGGAGTCACAAAAAAGATCTATAAGTTAGACAAAATAATAAAGTGTTATTCTAAAGATCCAGCCACGCTAATGAAAATAGCTTGGATCCTAGCCGAGAAAGGAGTAAAATTTGATAAGGATGAGTGGATAAAAAAGGAGTGGAAACGGCTTAAGCCTTGGATAGAGAAAGGCCTAAAAATGGTTAAGAAGTTGTTAAAGAAGCTTTCGAAGCTTGATAGTAACGTTATCATTGTTGATATTGTCTCAGGCTTCCCAAGAGTTGCTATGAATGATATCCCATGGTTATTCCTTAATAAGGGATGGGAAATCGCAGTGATAATCAATAGAATGCGCGAGGAAGATCCGATTTGCCCTTCTTTATCCAGCGCTCCTAACAATAATCAAGCACGAGTTTCTATCCGAGTATCCAAACACTCTAGGTTTGACGCGAGGAAATTCGCAGAGAAGTTCGGAGGTGGTGGGCATCTTAAAGCAGCTGGAATGCGATTAAATCTTAATGGATATGAAGAATTATTAGGAAGAATGATTATGGAATTGTCAGAATATGGAAGCGTAACATACGTGAGACTCGACTTAAGTAAGAATTTAAAGCTTTAACAACTCAATCATCACTCTGGGCCTATTCTCAGCCTCCCTAAGTTTTATAAAACTGGATCCCGTTATGTTTTCGATCGCTAATATTACATCCTCAGCGATCTCTGAGTATTCACTATCTAGAATCTCTTTAAGCAGACTCAAGCGAATAATGTATCGAGGATGGGTATTCATTATTATACTTGATCTCAAGTATCTCTTGTACGCAAGAAAAACATTTCTAACATCTAAGAAATCCTTTTTTCTACCCATAGACAATTTAGCAATTATGTGATCTTCAAGACTAGTTACTGGAATTTCGATGTTCCAGATGTTAAGAAAAACTCTCCTATCAAATTCTGACATATAATACCTTTTCCTAGCATAACTCTCAGCATCTATCCTAAATTTTGGCGAATGAGAAACCAGAAAATTTAGCCTTCTCACTTGATCACCAATAAACCCCTCAGCTACAGCACCAAACAGCATCTCAAGGTCATGATCTATCCCAATCCCAACAATATTCAGATTATCCGTTGGTCGGCAGTAAATACAGTTCCCAGCCATAGTGTATGCCCAGAGCTGCGAAGCGATATTCCCTACAACCATCCACACCTTGTCTCTAAGCGCTTTAGCTATTTTCTCCAATGAGTCCCTAACCACTGTAGAGGTTATTAAAAGCCCGCGAGCTCTAATACCCATCTTCTTCATCAGAATCCACCTTTAGGTGAAATACGCCATTAGAACACTTGAATATAAAATTCTAAGATAAGTCTCTTCACATAACTTGGCTTCATTTAAGGTATATGCGCATATAAGCATTTTCTCATCAAAGTAACTTTGCTTTGTCTTCTTCACCACTATACTCATTAAAAACGCGTCTTAAAATTGGCAAAGGAAACCAAAGCTTTCCTAATACAACATAATCAGCAGTCACACATGTTCTTTAATTTAAACAGTATGATATAATCGCACTTTAACGGGCGAATGTTTAAATAGGCTACCATCTCTAAGGAAATAAATTAGAAAATATTTAGTGGGGAAAAGGGGCAGGGGTAGCTCAAGTTAAAAACCTATATAACCCTACTCACATCCAATACAAGCCAATTTAAGCCATTATTATCTCAAAATACCATTATTTCCAAAGCCTAAAAGCATTAGTTTTTGCACAAACTCCCTAACTTCCCCTAATGTACCCCCGCCCCTCCCCAAAACATTCTCTTTCTAATAATTGGAGTATCTGGCCATAACCTCGGAGGGATTATTTTTGAAAAAATATTGCAAAGATGTTCTTGCTACGTTCTTAAGTAATGCTAATAGGATTGCTGTGATCTGTCTAGGTAATGAATTTAGAAAAGATGATGCTGCTGGTATTTTCTTTTGTAAGGAATTACAGGGGAAAAATGTAGCAAGAGTGATACTTTTTTACGCTTACTCATCTCCGGAAGCTTATATCTTGAAAATTTCAGAGGATGCTAAAATATCTCACGTTCTGATCGTAGATGCAGTAGATGCTGGTTTTCCCCCTGGTGAGATATTAATTTTAGAACCATCTGATTTCTCAGAAGACACCCTATCAACTCATAGAATTTCTCTTTCCTACTTACTACAATTTTTAAAGAAGGCTGGGAAAAAAATCCTAATCATTGGTATTCAGCCTCACGATACATCAATAGGGGAGGGAGTACATGAAGAAATATTAAAATCTATTAAAAGGCTTATTAGAGACTTTCTGTATTGCCTCCAGAATAATTCATAGATTATTTACCCAATAATCCTGGTTATTCATTCATTAATACTTTCTTGGAGGGAAAAGCATGCCCGTAGAACCTATAGGGATTTTGGGGCTATTTATCATATTAATAGCTTGGTTGCCAGAAACCATAAAGAATATACGAAATAGAAGAGTGCGCACACGAATAGAGTTCCTATTACTTTATACTATTGGTAGTATGCTACTTGCAATACATTCAATCATAATCAGTGATCCCATCTTCATTGTTTTAAATGGCTTAGCAGCTATATTGTCTGGAATGAATCTTTTTGCCAAGTTCTTGACCCATTAAGGAACTTTTGCATAGTCCTTTATCCTCATTTATATAGGAGATGAATTATGAGTGCTGAGGAGATACGAAAAGTTGCGGAGATTATACTAGATGCAAATTTCTTAATAGCACTAACTGGGGCGGGTATATCAGCTGAGAGTGGGATCCCTACGTTTAGAGGCAAGAATGGACTATGGAACAAGTATAGACCAGAGGAACTGGCTACTCCTCAAGCTTTTAAACGAGACCCAATAAAAGTCTGGGAATGGTATAGATGGAGAATTGGACTTGTATTAAAAGCAAAACCTAATCCAGGACATATAGCACTAGCTGAATTGGAGAAATTAGGTTTTCTTAAAGCTTTAATTACGCAAAATGTTGATGATCTCCATGAGAGAGCTGGTTCAAGGAGAGTAATAAAGCTCCACGGTAATATCCTTGAGGCTAGGTGTATTAACTGCGAATACAAGACTAAGTTCTCTGAACCACCTAGAGAAATTCCTCCTAAATGCCCTGTTTGCTCCTCACTCCTCAGACCAAATGTTGTTTGGTTTAACGAACCGCTACCAGAAGAGGCTCTCAGAGAAGCATTGTCCTTAACCTATAGAGCTGACGCAATTTTAGTAGTTGGCACTTCTGGAGTAGTTATGCCTGCAGGAGCAATTCCATTTACGGTAAAAGAAAGAGGAGGAGTTGTTATAGAGATTAACATATCAGAAAGCGCCATAACGCCAATCGTCGATATCTTTCTTAGAGGACCAGCTGGGAAATTATTACCAGCAATTATTGAGGAATTAAGAAAAAAGTATTAATGCCTTCATGACGCCATTTAAAAGTTTCCCACTTAAGTATATACCTTCTAAATCTTTAGAATTTTCCTTAAATCGAAAGATAACACTCATCGCTCAAAATTGTAATTATGATGACTGTATAATTTTTAAGCCGCTGGAAAAAAGCCGGTGTGATTAAATGTGTAGGATGTTACTTCATAATGCATCTACTAATGTTTCTCTGTCAGAAAGGGCGTTAAAAGGTATTAAGGAGATGGCCAGAAATGGTCTTAGTGCCCGGTGTGGAATTGGGCCCCATGGAGACGGATTCGGTGTTGCATGGTTCTTAAGTAATGGTTACGGTATTTACAAGAACTTAAAACCAATATGGGAGGAAAATATACCTAACATTCCCGCTCTCTCTCATATAATTCATGCTAGGAAAAAAAGTAGAGGAGAAATCGATTTTATTGATACCCATCCTCTGCAGTTAAGGGATCTAATCCTAGCTCATAATGGAACTATTTACTCATTTAATAGAAGACCCACTCTCTTCAAACCAATGGGGAAAACCGACTCAGAAGTTTTCCTTTGCTTATTAGCTGAAGCCTATTACACTGGAAGTAACATCAGGAAAGCTCTCGAATACGCTATCGAAAGCGTTGATATGGCGTCTTCTTTAAACATGTTTATAGTTTCGCTTAGCGAAAAGAAGATAATCGTTATCAATCTATTTTCTAATGTTCCTAGATGTCCCGAGTATTATGTGTTGTGGCTTCATAGAAATGATGAGGAATTTTATGTTGCCTCCGAACCCATCAAGGAAATGATTGATTGGGAGCCCTTATCCCAAAGTCCTGATGAACTTACTATTCTTGAAACAATAATAGGAAATCCAAGAGCTATCGCCATAAGCCGTTGTTAACGGGTTTCAGTATGAAGAACTCTAAGAGTTTATCAAGAAAAAAGAAAAGGAGTGATAAAAGAAGGAAAATTATGCCTCATAGGAAGTCATTATCACCGATAGCTCGATTATTACTCGATGCTTACCACGAGACTATTGAGAAGATAAAGCAGTTACTAGAGAAACGTTCGAGGATTATTATTGTGCATGGTAATGATACGGCGGAGATCCAAGCAGTTCTTAAATCTTATTTATCCTCCTATGGTAAAGTCATGGCTGTTGATGCTATTAACCTTTCCATTCGGGCACATGCCAATAGGTTCAGATCTAATGCTAAGTATATACTAGTGAGGAACTTGGAAAAACTATCTCCAGAATATTTAGAAGATGCATTGTTATTTATTGAAAATCTTGCTCAAAAAAGGCGTTACGTTATCATAGTTACAGAATCTTTAGCTAGATTGGATCCAAGTATTTCAAGAATTGCTGAGCATGTTGAGGTTAGAAATCCGGGATTTAAAAAGATTAAGAAGCTTCTTAAGTATATCTTTAACTGTGATGATATCCCGGAAGAGCTTATAGAGAGCCTTTTAGGCTTATCATTTAATCAAATCACCTTCATAATTAAGAAAGCATTAGATGAGAATCTTAACCCATTAAACCCAGAAACAATTCGAATGCTGCGTAGAAGATACTTTGGAGTCCCTGAGATAAAGAGAGTTCGTTGGGAGGATCTGGGAGGAATAGAGAAGATAAAGAGCATGCTGTATGAGAGGATAGTCTTACCCTATAGAAAAATTGAACTTACCAAAAAGTTGGGTTATAAATTACCAAAGGGTATACTGCTTGTTGGTCCCCCAGGAACCGGTAAAACTAGTATCGCATTAGCGCTCGCTAATGAGCTTGGCTGGAACTTTTATGAGTTAGGTATTGGAAGGATCTTATCGAGTTCCTCAATTGTAGGCGAGGGAGAAAGAGAAATAATGGAGGTATTCGAGAAAGCTAGGAAGTCGGCACCATCAATCATCTTAATCGATGAGATTGATGGTATTGGAATGATTCGGGGAATAGATCCTAATGAATCTTGGAGAGCTCCACTATTGCTGACGCTCTTATCTGAGATTGACGGTGTGAGAGGATCGGAGGGGATATTAGTAATTGCCACCACCAATAGACCAGATAGATTAGATCCAGCCCTCTTGCGGCGGTTTGATTTAGTAATTGAAGTGCCATTACCTGATGGAAAAGCAAGAGAAGAGATCTTTCGAATTCATCTCAAGGACGCTATACGGAATAATCTCTTAGATGCTTCAGTTGATTTCGGTACTTTAGTTAAGGAAACCGAAGGTTTCTCTGGTGCAGAAATAGCTCATATATGCGAGGCTGCTAAGGCTAAGGCTATAAAGGAAAATACCAAAATAACAATGGACATGTTGCTTAATGCTATAAAGGAGTATAAGGAGAGAAAGAAAAGATTACTCTCACAGCTAACTGAGTGGGATATAGCACCTGCTTTTCTTTTCACCTAAGCTAACTCATTAATTATAGTCATTCGTTCATACATTTTTTAATCTCCGCAATATTGAGCTTTCCCAATAATAGGGAATCCCATATAAGCTCTGCTAGAAAGCAATAATACTTCTCAGAGCTCCTCAATTCACTAAGTCTTTCTAAGAAACTCTTATCTGGTACATAACTATAACGCGCTAAAACAATAATTACGCTATCCCTTTCAGAAGGATCACAATTCCCCAATATTTTCAGAACCTTATCCTTAGCAGAATACCCCTGAGAGATTATTATCTTCTCCACTAATTTTGCTAAAAATGTTCTTCTATCAAACAAGTTGATAAGACGTACTTTTTCACCCGTAATATAAACACTCTTAATGATAGCTGAAATACGAGAGTATGTCCTCTCCTCCATGACTATCCTTAACAATTCAATAAATAGCTCGGTAGATATAAAGGGTGAGGCTAATAGTTCAAGAATTAAATCATCACATCCAATTATTTCGAGGACTTCTTGTTTGAGCTCAATTCCATATTTAGTGGGTTCTAGTGATGGTTTCGGAACGTAATATGATTTCAACAAACCCTTTAGCAAAGAAATTAAGCCGTTATTAGGTAAGATTAGAGGATAGTAAGCCAGGATGTATCTAGATCTTCTCAATTTCTCTATTAGCTCATAGGGAAGCTCCCCGCTACTGAATTCTACGCCTAAAAAGCTGGTGGTTGCTCCCGATAACACTTTAGCGAGCTCTCTTAAAACTTCATCACTCGATTTCAATGCCATCTTAATCAATGATCGTGCTATTTTCTCCGATTTTCGTTTTAGTATGTAAAAAACGTGAGAATTTGAGAAAACATTCTCTAATAGTTCGAAATTACCCGATTTCTTCACTATTTTTAACCCTCGCGTAGGAGAAAGAGCAATAAAATAAGGAAAGACTCTTGGATAATTACTAAAATACTCCACTTCCTCCTTTATGTTTCTCTTACTTAAAATAGAGATAGCTTTAAGCCAATCTGGTATTCGGGGATCAAGAAGAAGAAAATCTCTTACCCGCTTACTTAGTTTTAATATCCTTATTCTTCTTTTAGTTATGAGTAATGGATAGAGATGATGATTGTACGTAGGCAAAAGTCTGAATATTGCGAATAAGTATCCTTGCTCCCAAGAATTTATTATCGTAACTATTGACTTTAGCAATTTTCCTGGAGCTTGATTGGCTAATAATCGTTTAAACTTCTCTCCCCATTCTATTAGCTTCTCAAAATTAATTTTTTCTTTACATGTTTTGATAATACTCCTTATTCTCTTGTGATTACCCCTGGTTATGGCCAATAACAAAGCTATATGACATAAAATTGAGCCTTTTTCAAGGCCTTTAAAACCTTTTATTAGAAATTTCTCGAGCGCGTATTGTTCCTTTATTAGCGCAGTACCGAGTCTTTCTTTTTCAAAAGGTCTTTCTTTTATATCCCATGCTGAAAATGGCGCAGTTTCTTCTTCATGAGTTTCATAACTCCATTTTTCGCCTCTCAATAAACTCTCTAATTCTTTATAATTGCTTACTGCCCGGGGAAAGTTTCCTAACCAATTTAATATTTCCGCAAGGAATGTCTCACTGATTAGGTTTCTTAACTGGTAAATATCGTCCCAGCTCTTCCTTAAGTCTAATTTACCCTGAAGCACTTTATGGACTATCTCAATCATGTCTCGATAGGGACTCTTGGGGACTTTTTTTAGAATATAAGAAACAACCTTATCCGAAGGGTTTACCCTAAAAATTATCTGATATAGAAAATTCGTTGGGAGATATTTTAACACTAAATCGAGTTTCCTGCGTCGTTTTAATGATTTAATAATTTGCGTCAAATTTATCCAAGTACCATGGCTTAAAACCTTCTCGAGAATAATGGCTATTTCCGGAATTTTGTTCTTTTTTGCTAGTGTTATTATATAATGATTGATTAGCTGACTAGAGAAATAACGAATATTTCTTTCTTGGAAAAAACTTTCCACATCCTTTACTCTCTCAACTAGGCTATTAGCTAGCTTTTCCTCTCTCATTGCTAGTGCCCATGAGGCTAACTGGATTTTGATATCATCATTTATCTCTATTCCCCTATTTAGTAGCTCTAGGGCGATAAAGAGAGCATCCACCATCATTTTATAATCCAAAGCCCCCTTAAGAGCCCTTCGAAGAGATCGCTCATCTAACCATCTTCTTAAAAATCTGGCCAAAGTGATTCCATGAGAACAAGCTGTACTCTTCTCAAGAATTCTTGATAAATTTATAGGCATCGCATTGGTCCCTAGTTATCACCAATTCAGTTAATTACTAGGGTATGAAGGTGTTTTAAAAAGACCTATCTAAAGGTATACTTGTGAATTAGTTGGAGTTGATATCCATGGGGCTAACTTTTAAAGAGTTTCAGAAAATTATTCGAGACGCGTATTTCGAAAGAGATAGTGCGAGAGGACTGGATAGAACCTTTATGTGGTTTATTGAAGAGGTAGGGGAGTTAGCTAGGGCAATAAAGAATGGGAATAGAGAGAACATCGAGGAAGAGATAGCTGATGTAGCGGCTTGGCTCGTATCAATAGCTAATCTACTAAATGTGGATATCGAGAAGGCTATTCTGAAGAAGTATAGGAATCCTCCTAAGTAATTAGCAAAAATTCAACAAATTCATAAATTTCCTAAACCCATACTGAGGCTTGATATTCTCTTCATTAATCTCCCCGAGGAAATAGAGATGAAGTTGTTTGGCTTATCACAGGAACAAATTCAGGAGATTGTGAAATCTGGTAATATTAGGGTAGCTGTCTTTGGTATGGGGAGCGTTGGGCTTCCTATAGCTGTTGCTTATGCATTGAGACATTGCAAAGTAATAGGAGTTGATATCGACAGAAGAAAAGTGGAAATGATTAATAATGGGATTAACTATCTGCCTCATGAGCCTGGTCTAGAGAAAATTCCAGAACTTGTTAAGAAAGGGTATCTAAAAGCCACAACCGATGGATCCTCTGCTGCAAGTGAGGCTGATGTGATAATAATCCTTGTACCTGTGGGAATCGACTCTAATGGTAAACCTACTCTGCATAGTTTGATATCTGCTGCGAAAACTATTGGAAAAGGTCTTAGAAAAGATTCTCTCGTTATTCTAGAGACTACAGTCCCCCCAGGGACGACAGAGGGGATACTTAGAAGAATCCTTGAAAGAGAGAGTGGCTTGAAAGCTGGAGAAGATTTCGCATTGGCTTTTAGCCCAGAAAGAGTTAAGGCCGGAACTGTAATAAAGGATTTTCTTGAGAACTATCCGAAAATAGTTGGTGGAATAAATGAGAAAAGCACAGAAGCTGTCGCCGCTTTTTATAGTGCTATAATAAATAATAAGGTAATAAAAGTTAGCAACCCCAGAGTAGCTGAACTAGCAAAACTATTCAAGGGAGCGTTTAGGTACGTTAATATTGCACTCGCTGATGAATATGCCCTAATATGCGAGTTATTGGGGGTAGATGTTAATGAAGTCATAAATGTTGCAAACACGGAACCATACTCTATGATCCACCATCCAGGACCGGGTGTGGGGGGTCATTGTATTCCCGTATATCCATACTTCTTAGATTACATACTGCAATTAGGAAATTCTGAATTTAGATTGTTTAGAACCGCTAGAATGATTGATTTGAGCATGGCTAAACATGTTATTTATCTATTATTTGAGGCCTTAAATGAAGCAGGAAAAACAATTAAGGGTTCTACGATAGCGATTTTAGGACTTGCCTTCCGTGGAGATGTTAAGGTTGCTTATAGAACACCAGCTAGACCTATCATAGAGCAGTTACGTGAGTTGGGAGCTAATGTGATAGCACATGATCCTTTCTATACTCCTGAGGAAATTCACGAGAATTTTAATGTAAGAGGCGCGAAGGATCTTAATGAGGCTCTATCTGATGCTGATGCAATAATAATTGTAACAGATCACACTGATTATAAGAGAATGTCTCTTAATGACTTCATCAGCCTATCCAGAAAGAAACCCGTTATTATAGTCGATACACGCAACATCATTGACCTCAAAGAAGTATTTATGAATAAAAAAGACATCATTTACAGAGGAATTGGTAGAGGACGAGCCATTTTCAGAGGCACTTCACAGATTCTTGAGAAGTACTGGCACGCTGTGTTAAGAGAGTATAAGATATCTGAGTAATGGTGCTAGAAATGTTGCTTGTTTATTCTTTATTGTGTCTAATAATCTCTTTCCTATCAACCTACTTAGTTACTCAGAAATACATAAAATACGCCAAGGAGCATGGAATCCTAACCCATGATGCACACAAACCAGGCAAACCACTTGTAGCGAATAGAGGAGGTTTGTCCTTTCTAGTGCTTCCCCCCATTATCATTACTACGAGTCTTATTCTTGATTATGTAGCAAATCTCAGGTTACTAAAAGATGCTATAGCATTGTCAATAAGCTTTCTAATCATTGCTTTTGTAGGTTATTTAGATGACACTCGAGATTTGGGATTAGTAAAAGTTCCTCTCATGTTATTGGGAGGCCCACCATTCATTATTTTAGGTACATACGTCCCCCGGCCTATAATTCCCTTCATAGGAGCTGCGAGATTAACGATTGTGTATCCCCTAGGGATCTTATTGGCCTATTTAGTAATACCGAATGCATTTAATATGATTGATGTACAGAACGGAGTGATGTGTTCTGCTGCAATCTCTGTATTAACAGCCCTTGTTTTCTGGTCACTTATATTATCTCGACCTGAAGCAATACTCCTGAGCATTATATTAGGTGGGATTATCGGCTTTTTCCTCCTAAATATGTATCCAGCAAAAGTGCTTCCAGGGAACATTGGGTCATATGGTGTGGGGGCTCTAATAACTGGAGCCATAATATTGTCAAGACTTGAATACGTTGCTTTGATAGCGCTATTACCTGTAATTCTCCATGGTTTTTACTTATTAAGAAGCATTGGTGGCTTAATGACTAAAGAAAAGATTAGCGAAAAAATGGGCAGACCCGTTTATGTTGATGAGAATGGAGTAATTCATCCTATGCCTTACTCCAATGCACCATTTTCGCTAACAAGGATGTTCGTCGTTATCTACGGTCCTATGCCAGAATCTGAAATAGTTAAAAAATATTACTCCATATTCGCATTCTCTTGCTTCTTAGCCATACTCACAGGATTTTTCATGCTATAATGTTGGTGAAAGAGATGTTGCTAGAGAAAATCTTTCGAGCCTATTTAGATTACACTAATGAAAAATATGGGCATGAGCATGAGGAAACAAAACTCCACGTCCATGATATTGTTCGCTGTAAACATAAGTCAGTAATGGAGACAATGTTTCCAGAGTTTATGAGATCCCCATCCGCTCATATTTTTATTGGAGAAGCAATAGATGAGTTCGTAAAAAAGATAATAGAGATCAAACGAGAAGATCTTTTTCCAGATTTAGAATCGACAGAAATAGAGGTATCAAGAGAGATTAGGCTAGAGGATGACGGGGAAGAAAAAGTAATAACAATCATTGGAAAACCAGATATCGTTCTTAGAGATGCGATTGTAGAGATAAAATATTCTAGGACCATAGAAGATAAGCCTTTAGAGCATCATGTGATGCAATTAAAGCTGTATTTATTTCTCACAAATAAGAAGAAAGGCTATTTAATCTACGTTACTCCTAGAGGAATGAGAGAATTCGTTATTGAGGAAGAGGTAAGTGATGATTATGTAAAAGAGTTATTAAGAAGCTGGTCATCACCCCGTTTTGAGTGGGAATGCGATTATTGTAATTATAGAGAAATTTGCCCATACCGGGTAGTAAGCATTAAAGAGGAAGCATGATACTTGATATTTATTATAAAAAAGAGGTGGTGAAAATATGCCTAGAGATAAGGATAGGAAGAAAAGACGATCTATATTTGATGCTTTTTTCAGCGGCTCTCTTTTTGATGAAATAGAGGAATTCTTCGAAGACGTGTGGGATGAGTTTAAAGAACTGGGTGATACTGAAGGAGGATACTCTATTGAGATCACTTATGTTAATGGTCGACCTGTTGTGCGAGCAAAAATCTCTGATAACATTGATAGAGAGGAGTTTGAGAGAATGCTCAAAGAGAGGTATCCCGGAGCTGAAATAATCATAGAAGGAGGAAAAGGCGAAAAGTTTAAGGTTATGAAAAAAGAAAAAGAGGAAAAACGTGTTGAAATAACTCTAAAAAACCAAGAAACTATCGGAGTGGAAAAGAAAACGGTCACGGAGGAGAAAAAGACTGAAGGGAGCTTATTCGACATGCTATATGGTAAGCGTAAAGCATTCATCAAAAGGGAAGATGAATAAGGCCTTAAGATTACTTTATGCATTATTTTTAACATGCTTATTGAGACTCCTAGAATTGTATTTGCGAACAAAAATTGTGCGGGTACGTAATTTAGTTCTGTACATGTACCCAAAAGTATTCCCTCCCATAAAAAATATTAGCACAGAACTTCTTCTCAAAATTCTAGATTCTTATCTTGAGCAAGGTATCGAGATGTGCGATATGGGTACTGGCAGTGGTGTTCTGGCAATTTATGCCGCTAAAAAAGGAGCCAAAGTGATTGCTGTAGACATAAGTGATGAAAGCCTAAGAGCCGCTTCCATCAATGCTAAATTAAATAATGTGCAATTAAGAATCGTGAAAAGTGATCTCTTCAAAAACCTAGCTGGTAAGAAATTCGATCTCATAGTGTTTAATCCGCCATATTTCCCGTTTAATATGAAAGATGCATTAGGTATAGCAATGTGCTCTGGCAAGAAATACAGCACTATCATTCGTTTCATTTCACAGCTACCTAAGCATCTGAAAAAAGATGGAAAAGCCTTAATCACATTATCAACCCTTCTAGATATCGACTATATATTATCCGTGGCAAGAAGAATTGGTTTAAGAGTTGAGGAAGTAGCGAAGGCTCCAGGCTCGCCTGGCGAGGAAATCATCGCGTATGCTCTCTATTGCTCATCACATTTGAAATCCTCCTAGTTAGCTCCTCCCAGACATCTCTAAGCAGCTCCTCCGCCTTCTCTACGGGCATATTCTCAACTACCGCAATGATTCTCATTCTAACCTGTCTTCCAAAACCCACTGGATATGATTTTATCCGAATATTGCCCTTAAATTTCTGCATAATCTCCTCTAAAATCTTAGCAAGTAAGGATTCATCACGAAAATCTATGTACCATTCCCTCGAAACTATTGTTTTACCTCTGAGAATTGGTAGATTTGGAATTATAGCTTCCAGTAGATACATCATTTCTGATGGTACGCCTGGCAACGCTATAATGTACTTCCCACGATACTTTATCAATACTCCTGGAGCAACACCTATTGGATTGTAGAAAGGCTTTGCTCCCTCCGGTAGTATCGCCATTTTCTCTCTTTCTTTTGTGATATCTGGGGAATCAATAAATCCTATTTCATACAATTCCCTATAGCGTCGCTTTATCATTTCCAACGCATCATTATCTCGTACAAGCTTTTTATTAAGAGCCTTTGCTATAGCTGAAAGGGTTACGTCTCCAGGTGTAGGTCCAAGACCACCTGTTGTGATTATTATATCTGCTTTCCTCATACAGAGTTTTAATGCCTCAACTATTTCGTTTTCTTCATCTCCAACTGTTATTTTAAGGGCTATCCTAAAACCTAGGGAGAATAATCTCTTAGAGATCCAATGAGAGTTATAATCCAGTGTTTTACCGCTTAATAACTCATCTCCTATAGCGATTATTGCTACTCTCATCTCCTATCATCACTTCTTAATAAATTCCTTGCTAGCCTTTTCTACAAAGCCCACCACTAATTTAATCGCGTTTTCTAAATCATTAATATCCATAACAGCGGCTGAGCTGTGAATATATCTGCATGGCACACTTACCACTCCTGAGGGAACACCCGCTTTCGTAAGATGAATAACCCCCGCATCCGTTCCACCAGCAATTACCCGCTTAAATTGGTAAGGTATCTCCCGCTCCTCCGCCACGCTGATTAATAATCTAACAATTTTAGGATGTGCTATTATACTCCTATCAGCAATAGTAATTGCAGGACCCTTTCCTAAGGCAGTTGATTCCTTATGCTCTGGAATTCCCGGAATATCCGCAGCCGCTGTTCCTTCCAAGGCTAATGCGATATCTGGAGAAACTTGCCAAGCTGCTGTTCTAGCCCCTCTCAAACCAACCTCTTCTTGAACAGACGCTACAGCAATTATGTTGTAATCTGTATCTTTAAGAATTTTCAGAGCAGATATCATAGCAGTTAATCCAGCTCTATCATCAAAAGCCTTACCTAATACTCTTTTCTTACCAAGAATTCTGAATCGTGTCGCAAATGTTCCTACGCACCCTATATCAACACCTATCTCTCTAACTTCTTTATCTGATGAAGCACCAATATCAATAAATAACTCGTCAATACTAATTATTTTCGTTCTCTCCTCCGGTTTAAGTAAGTGCGGAGGCTTGGCTCCGATAAATCCAGGAATTTTCTTCCCATCCTTGGTCATTATCATGACTTGTTGTGCATATAGTACGCGATCATCGAATCCCCCGAGCGGTTGAAATCTTAGAAAACCTTTCTTATCTATATGAGTTATGAGAAAACCAACTTCATCCATATGAGCATCTAGCATTATTGAAGGATACTTATCAGACCCCCTCTTATAAGCTATAAGATTTCCTAAAGCATCAACCCTGATCTCATCAACAATGCCTTCAAGTTCTTCTCTAACAATGTTTCTTACTTCATCTTCAAAACCGGGCGGAGAAAAAGCATTGGAAAGTTTTTCCAGGAGCTCAAGGACATATTCGCGTGACACCATTATTAAACACCAGAGCAAGAAGAAGATAAATACCTCCTTAGTAAATACCTTTTAACATATTTGCTTAATGGTGGGGCCGGCGGGATTTGAACCCGCGACCACCGGAGCCCGAGTCCGGCATCCTACCTAGCTAGACCACGGCCCCTCTAAGCTAAAAATATTCAGGAGTTTATAAGAAGGGAGAAAAGATTTAAAAAATGTTTGGCCACTGCTTACTGAGCTTCTTTATAAGCTCTGATTTTTTCTAGTATTCTTCCATATTCCCTAAGGGCCCCCATAGCACTCATTGCTCTATCAGGAATAGGATACGCCGGTATCCCCTGCTCTTTTAACCAATTGCTGGCTTCTTCTACTACATCACCACCAATCATACATGCAATTAGAGGTTTATTTACTTCCTTAGCGATTTCTCCGGCCTTAGCTATTGTTTTAGCAATCTTCATCGGCTCTGTTATTGCCGTATGGCAATAAATTACAACTACTCCTCCAACTTTCGGATGCCTTAAAGCTTCCACTATAGCGCCATAGTACCACTCCTCATCGGCCATTCCCGTTAAATCTACTGGGTTCTTAGTAGAGCCAAATGGGGGCATATAATTCTTTAATCTCTCTGCGAGATCTGGTGGCGTATCCTTAAGGGGAATTCCATACTTCTCCGCAGCATCTGTGGCAAGGACCCCCGCACCTCCACCATTAGTAATTACTAAAACTAGGTCATTTCTTAACGGGGGCTGAAGAGAAAGAGCTAATGCTCTATCATATAAATCCTCCAAATTCTTGGCTTGAATAACATATGCTTGCTTAAAAGCTGCTCCATACACGCGAGCACTCCCAGCCATAGAGCCCGTATGCGACATCGTTGCTAATTCACCCCTCTTCGAGAATCCTGCCTTTAGAACGACAATAGGCGTCTTTTCGGCCGCTCTTCTACAAGCTTCAACAAACTCTCTACCAGCATCTGTTCCCTCCATGTAAATCGCAACACAGTTTGTGGCCGGATCCTTCTCGGCAAAATATAAGATTAGCTCGGAGAAATCTACATCTGCTTTGTTACCTATACTAACAACTGTTGAGAGCCCTACTTTATGGAGCCATGTCCATCCAATTAATCCTATGATTAAGGCCCCGCTTTGAGAAATCAAGGCAATTTTACCCGGATATGGAAGCGCTGGTGCAAAACTAGCGTTTAGCTTACTCTTATTTGATAATACGCCGACTACATTAGGGCCAATTAGAGGTATCTGATACTCTCTACAGATCTCTACAATCTCATCCTCTTCTTTCCTGTTACCAACTTCACTAAAACCAGATGTAATTACAACTATTCCTTTAACCCTTTTCTCTGCACAATCTTGAATCACTTGCTTAACGATCGGTGCTGGCACCACTATAACTGCTAAATCTACCTCATCTGGAATATCCTTTACTGATGGATAGCATTTGAGACCAAGAATCTCCTTAGCCTTAGGATTTACTGGATATATCTTTCCTTTAAAGCCGCTCTCAATTAGATTCTTCACTACTTCATGACCAATTTTTCCAGGAGTTCTGCTAGCTCCTATAACGGCCACAGAACGAGGATTAAAGATTCTATCAAGCTTCTCAATGACATATTCCCGAATCTTTGGAATTCTCATATTCTACACCAAGTTTAAACCATAAGAAACGATGGTAAATATTTATTCTACCAAAGTATTAGTACTCTCAGAAAACGTGTAATGTATATATTTTATAATTGAATTGAACATCATTCCGTTATTTCTCCTATACGTTTAAGATACTCGTGAGCTTTTCTTAAAACTTGCTTAGAACTTTCATAAGTGACTCTCTTTAGGGCATCTTCGTATCTAAGCCATGCATAACCAATGTGCTCATAGGATAACTTCACCTCTTTCTGTCTAGTTTTTGCGAGGAAAAAAATTACTTCCTTATGTACCAGATTCCCTCCTTTTCTATAGTGGTACTCTATTTTCTCCCTAAAGCCAAAAATGAATTCTATATCAGTAATGCCTGTCTCCTCCATTATCTCCCTCCTAGCGGTATCTATCTCACGTTCTCCTTTCTCAATGTTCCCTTTAGGAAAGTCCCAATGACCCGCAGGGTAATGTAAGAGAAGATAGAAAGCTTCATTATCATCTTTTCTGAATACTATTGCTCCCGCAGATCTCTCTCGGAGTATAAAACGTTTCCTGCTCTTCGTCTATCTCACCATTCGTCTTCAGTTCGCTGAAGAGTTCTGATTTGTTAGTGAGTATTATCGGATTTAAAAATTAGTCAGAAATTTTCTTACTTATCTTAAGTAATGGTAAAATAAGCTTTAAAATAACACTATGTCTAAGAGATTTTGATATCAATAATAATTGCTTATACGTAATTATTTTCGTAGCTAATTGTATTAAGCTTATCGCACCAGCATAAAGCAGAGCAAATAAGAAAATGAAAAAAGATCCAATAATGTTTATCTCCGCATAATTAAAGTTGAGTAGTATAAAGAAGGATAAAATCACTAAGATAGTCTCCACTATGATGGTTCTTAGCCATGGAAAAACAATTTCTTCTTCAATAGCTACTTTTGCCCAGTAAATCCCTCTAGCTAAGAACTCAAGGACAAATATTAGTGCAAGCAGAACTGTTCTATAATAATCATCAAAGCTCGAAGCTATTAATACTAATATAAAAGCTAGAAGTAGGTAAGTCACTAATCCTATAGAATTTGCAAAAATTCTCCGATAGTACTTAGCTTTGCTATCTGAATACACAACAATGTCCGTATAAAAAGCAAATATTATTGAATAAAGGATAACAATCGCCACGATTAAGTATGCATCAAGATACTCGCTAAATGGAGGTATTATTATTGAAAGAAGAGTTAGTATTTCATCAAGAAAAGCAATAATTGGCAAAATAAAGAGATTAGTGAGAAAAAGAGTCATCGCTAATGATACTGAAATATAATCTTTTACTAATAAATCACTCTTAGTAGTCGCTTTATATGCAAGAACTGGTAAATAGAGAGTCTTTACATCATTAATTCCTCTAATGAAGAATCTTATTAGCGATTTCGCAAAATAATAATAGCCAATATATCTCAAGCTTATAATCGAAGGCATTAATAATGAGTCTAAATTAAAGGCTGTTCGCCCAATGATTGTCCCAATTTCTACTTGAATAGCATTGAATAAAAATTCCTTTAAGTATCGTAGATCTATTATAAAACGAATCTCCCTTTTATTCAAAACTTTTGAAACAAGGAGAAATCCAAGGAAGACACTCGCTGTAACAGAGATAAAATCTGATATAAAAACATTCTCCAGCGTGAGCCACTTTAAAATAATCATTAAGATTACACAAATCGCAAAAATGAAAATTCTAGAATTAATAACGAGTAGATATCGGATATATCTTAGTTCGCTCCTTAAGATCTCGCTAAAAAAGATTTGAAGAGTTAAAAGGGGTATCATGATACCAGAGATCAATAAAAGGAATGGAAGACGAGAATATGAGATTTTTTGCGCAAAATATATGAAGCCAAATACTTCATAGAGAAAGAAGATAACCAAGCTCATTAAGAATAGAAAAACAAAAATTGTGGAGATAACAATACTATATTCTAATGTCGTACCTAGCTTTCTCGTTTTAGAAAGCTCTCTTGTGAACGGGATAGTGATAAAGGCCGAAATTTGAGAGAATAGAAGGGATTGAAAACCTAATAGTACACCTCTTATTCCGTATAACTCTGGTCCTAGAGAACTCATTACTATTAGTGAAATACTCATTCGGATGAGAAGAAAGACGTAATTAGTAATGCCGAGTATCGCTCCTCCTTTCGCAATGATATAAGCTTCTTTGCCCATACTTGATCTCCTTAAAATATCAATTGCTAAGAATACTTAGCCTTGCAGAAGGGACTGATAGATACTAAACAATTTTCTTACAACAACATCTGGATAATGCTCTTCTGGCAGTTTTTCAATCATTTTACCGTCCCATCTAATTACTTTTAATCCACAAGCTAATGCCTCAAGACCCGTCTTGCTTAGTGATGGAATCTCTGTTCTATCGATGTAATGAGAATATCTGTTCAATACCTCGGGCAATTTCCTGTAAGGAATATTCCTTTCAAGAAATTCAAGTGCAAGTCCGTATTTGTCCGCATACTCCTTTGCCTTTTTTTCATCTAAGTAATAGAGAAAAGCTAAAGCAGTATTTTGCTTCTTTTTGACGCCAGAAATCGGATGAAAAAGGTCTATGTCTACAGGATTTGGTAGGTAAATAGCTTGTTCAGGAGTGTCCGTTTCACAAAGATCTTTCGTTGAAAAGAAAATGATATCCGCCCTTTTCCAATACTTCTTCCTCTGTGACCATTTATTACGTATTTTACTACCATGATAATGAATTATTAGAGGTTTTTTCGGATATATTCTCCTGAGAATTGGGAGTAGGATATCTAAATCATGAATATGAATAATGTCAAACTTCCTAGCGAGCCAAATAATTTTAAGAATAAACCTATATGAACCACAATCCCATAATTCTCCATATACTGTGAAGCCAAATTTATCAAACTTCTTCCTATGCACTACTAAACTTTCAGTCGAAAACAAACGATCCATGAATTTAGCAATTATACTAGCTACTCCTGCTGTATTCCATACATGTAATATCCGCAAACGATCACCAGCTCTTACTCTGTCTTTTCATTTGAAGTATCCTTAGATATAATCTCTGAAGATGATGAGTCTTTTTTTCCATCTCTATATGCTCTAAGATTTTTTTACGAAGCATCTTTTTTATACTCTGTTCCTCCTCGGCTAAATTTTCTCTTTCCATTGGATCCTTTTTCAGATTATAGAGTTCCTCGGAATTATCTGGATTAAGGATGTATTTCCATGTATCATAAATACATGCTATTCGCCTACATTTTTCATCAAACCTTATTATCCGCCTTCTATGCTTCCGTGCATTAATATTTCCTCTCATAGTGTCTTCGCTAATTATAATTCTTTTTTCAGAGAACGGCCGATTATTAAAGATAGCCTCACTAAGATCAAGGCCTTTATAATTCGCTGGTCTATCAATAATTCCTAACAAGCTTAAAAGCGTGGGTGCTAAATCAATTAAACTTACAGGCTCATTTACTTTTCTCGCTTTTGTCTCGGGACAAGTGATTATTAAGGGAACATGGATTAGTTCTTCATATAGATGTTCACCATGGCCAAAAATACCATGTTCAAAGAATTCCTGACCATGATCACTAGTTATAACAAAAATGGTGTTTTCAAAAGTAATATCAAATCTCGTTAACCCCTCAATAAGATCGCCAATAGCCTTATCAATTCTGAGAATAGATTTTATATATCTCTCCTTAATGAGATCAAGTTCTTTCTCTGAAAGGGAAACTTTCCTCGAAATTTTCTTAAATATCTTAAGAGCTAATACTTTGTCCCATAACCCTTCATATAATGGACTAAAAGGCTCATGCGCATCCATATAATGTATCCAGAAAAAGATTGGCTTCTTATCTCCAAACTTCTGTATAGTTCTCTCTAACAGAGATAACGCTCCTTTATTTAACTCATCAGCAGTTAAGTAAGCATTAATTTCTTTTCCAAGAAAGCTTATCTCAAACATGTCTATGAGAAAATCATATGGTGTAGCTCTTAACTTGTGCCTCAGGAGTCTTAAGAACGAGATTCTCTTAAGAATATTCCTTATATTTTGATTATTTTTCCTCCTTTTATTAATAGGTTTTGAGAAATCGTCTACAAAGACAGTGAAACCTTTATGAAAATTAAAGTAACGAGTTAACCATGCATTTGTCTGACATGATATTGTTATATAATCATGCCTAGCCAGTATTTTTGGAAACGGAATTCTAGGAGAGAAGTTTAAGTAGCCACTATACATGAAGGGATAAGAAGAAGTTAGTAGCGAGACAACCGATGGTGGTGTCCATGAACTAACTGCATAAGCTCTAGTAAAAAATAATCCCTTTTGAGTTATAGATGCGATATTGGGAAGAAGATTATGCCGAAGGAGATTAGAAAAAATATCGTATCTGAGGCAATCTATTGTTATAAGAATAAGATTTTTCCGAACATTCTCAGAATTTTCTTGCATTCTTTTTCCCTAATCAATGACTTATTGAATTTAATGGCTGGTCTAAGGATTTTTAATACTATTATTAGATTATGACTAAAAGATACTACTGAAGCCAGATATAATAGTTTAGCATAATTGACTTTAAAATTGAAAACCCCACGTGAAGAACGAGATTATATGGAAAGGATATTAATAAGGAGATTTCTCATTGCACATCTTAGTTATCATTATTATTTATTAGTTAGAATAGCCAGCCAGCATAAACGAATCTATAAAGGTTTTGTTTTATGATCATAGCAGTACTCTCCTACGAATTTCATCGTCATCCGCGTGCAAAGAGAATTGCCAAAACTTTGAAAAAGAATGGTTTTAAAGTCAGGCAATGGGGTGCTAGAAAAGTTTTTTTACGTGGTCCTAGAATATTACGTGCGATTCTTAATTATTTATTTGCCTTCTTTGAGATTTGTTTTATTAATGCAGATGTTTACTGGGTCGAAAACATTCCTGACATAATATATCTGGGCATTCCCTTCCTTGGAAGGGTATATGTATATGATAGGAGAAGTCCCTGGGCCAAGCAACTTCAATTAGAATTCCGCTCTGGTTTTTTAGTAAGGATCGCACGCATTGTGGAAAATATAATGATTAGATTCGCTAAGCATATTGTGGTCCCCTCAACTCCCATGAAATATGAGTTTGATTATAAGAAACCAGTCACAGTTATACCAAATTTTCCAGAGGAAAGCTTCAAGAAAAAACCTACAAGAAATTTGCGCCAAGAGCTAAACATTCCTGCCACGAGAAAAATCTTCATTTATGTGGGTAAACTCAGTAAAATTGAAGGCACAGACCTCCTTCCAGAAGTAGCTAATGCATTAAAGGGGTTAAATGCCGAACTCTGGATTGTAGGTGATGGTCCTGCCAGACATATTGTTGAGAGAATAGTTAAGAAACACAACCATGTGAGATGGTTTGGATGGGTTCAGAGAGATAAATTGGCCGATTATATTACTGCCGCGGATTATGGTTTGGTCCCTCGGCATAAAACGCCCTTTAGTATCTTCTATAATCATGAGGGGATCCATAAAATAGGAGAATATTTTATGTATGGCAAACCAGTGATTGCTTGTGGGATAGCGCCCTCACCATATTATCTAGTTACAGAACCAGATAATTACGCTGAGACGATTGCCCGAGTCGCAAAGGGGGAAATAGAGCCTCCAAAGCCTCCTCATAATCTTACGTGGGAAAAATATTGTGAAAAAGCTATTATTGATGTGGTATCCGCACTATTTGAGAATAGCATTCAAAAAGTCGGGAAATACTAATTCTACACGGTGTGTCTTATGATACGTTTTATTTCTCCAAAGGCCAAAATCGGGAAGAGGGTTTATATTAGTTGGTCAGTGCAGATCTTGGGACCAACTATAATTGGGGATAACTCTATAATCAGCTCGAATGTTATAATAGGTTATCCAAGGAAAGCAAGCTTGCTTAAAGTATTAAATCTGGATAAATCGAGACCAGAGATCTTAGACTCTATCACAGAAGGAGTAAAAATTGGTTCTAGCGCAATAATAAGGGCTGGGACAATTATCTATGAAAATGTGCGTATTGGAAATAATCTTGAGACTGGTCATAATGTTCTGATACGTGAGGATACGATTATAGGCTCAAATACGAAGATAGGCACAGGAACTGTTATTGATGGCAAGACAAGAATAGGTAACAATGTTAATATCCAGAGTAATGTGTATATCCCCCTATTAACTGTTATCGAGGATGATGTATTTATTGGTCCTGGGGCAATAATTCTAAATGACAAGTATCCACCAAGTAAGAAGCTTGTAGGTGTGACTATTAAAAGAGGAGCCGTGATTGGTGGAGGCTCTGTGATATTACCCGGAGTAACAATTGGGGAGAGAGCAGTTGTTGGTGCTGGATCTGTTGTGACGAAGGACGTTCCTCCAGAAACTGTTGTGATTGGCGCACCTGCGAGAGAATACGCTAAGAGAGAAGATTTTGATGCAAAAAAGAGATTATATGAGGAATCCAAATATTAAGAATTCCACTAGGAGATTGGTAGGAATGCTACAGAGGGTTTGGGTTGATGCGTTAACGCCTAAACAATTACTTTTTTTCTCAAAACTAGTTGAGAAACTTGAGAGAAAAGGTCTTCAAGTCCTCTTTACTACAAGAGCTTATAGGGAAGTTCTTGGTCTTAGGGAGATAAAGGGTATTGAGTGTATTGTGGTTGGTAAACATGGGGGTAGAGATTTAGAAAGCAAATTGATTGCTAGTATTGAGAGGATGCGTGAACTTATTTCTCTTGTCAAAGAATGGAAGCCAGATATTACGATTTCACACTCTTCACCAGAAGCCTCAAGAGTATCGTTTGGTCTTCGAATTCCCCATTTATGCGCTAATGATTCCCCTCATTCTATTTATGTTGCAAAATTAACCATCCCTCTCTCACAATACTTATTTACGCCCTGGATAATCCCTAAGCGAATTTGGACACGATTCGGTATAGATTCTAGTAGGATAATCCACTATAAAGGGTTAGATCCCGTAGCCTGGCTTAAGGAGTTCAGTTTTTCACCAAGAGTATTAAAAGAATTAGGGATAAGTGGAAAGAGAGATATAATCGTTATACGCGAAACAGAAAGTTTTGCCTCTTATCTCCTAGATGCTGTAAAAACATTAGCTCCCATTACTGATAGTATTCTCCCGCCTCTTCTAAAGCAATTTCAAGATAACATCGATATTGTTATTTTACCTCGATATGATGAGCAAGTATTGTATTTAAAAGAAAAGAAATTACCTGATAACGTCATTATAGCAGATAAAGTCATTGATGCCACTAGTCTCCTATACTACTCAACGCTTTTAATCGGGGGCGGTGGAACAATGAATATTGAGGCAGCCTTGCTGGGAAAACCCGTTATTTCCGTGTATCCTGGTAAGACAACTATGATTGAGCAGTATCTAATAAAGAAGAAAGTTATCTTTAGACCACGCTCTGTTAAAGAGGTTATCGCGTTTTCTCAAAAAATACTTCAAGAAAAAAAGTTAAGAGAAGGAATACGGTCACGCGGATTAAAACTTTTTAGATCCATGGAAAATCCAGTTAACGCAATATTAAAGGAAATTATGCAAAGATTTTGAGTTTATTTAGGTTTGGAGGGGAAAACTCTAAATCCCAAGAACTCCGCCTCGTCACCTAAGAACTCCTCTATTCTCAACAATTGGTTATACTTCGCTGTTCTCTCCCCCCGTGCTGGTGCTCCTGTTTTAATAATGCCCGTCTGGAGCCCAACAGCTAGATCGGCAATTGATGAATCCTCAGACTCTCCGCTTCTATGACTCATTATAGTCTTATAATCACTCCTCTTTGCTAATTCCACAACTTCTATTGTCTCACTAAGAGTTCCTATTTGATTTGGCTTTATAAGAATAGCATTTGCGGCTCCAATTTCTATTCCCTTAGACAATCTCTTCTTATTAGTTACGAATAAGTCATCACCGACAATTAGAATTCTCTTACCAATCTCTCTGGTTAATTGAGCAAAGCCCTCAAAATCATTTTCTTCTAAGGGATCTTCGATACTTACTATCGGATACTCCTCAATAAGTTCTCTAAAGAAATCAATCAATTCTTCTCTGGACAGCTCTTTCCCATCAATTCTGTATACTTTCTTAGATTCATCATAGAAAGATGATGATGCGGCGTCTAGAGCGAGAGCTACTACATCATGCGAATAACCTGCTTCCTCAATCGCTTTTAGTAGGATATCAAGAGCTTCTTTAGTATCCTTTATAGGAGGAGCGAATCCTCCCTCATCACCAACATTAATAGCTGACTTACCATACGTCCTCTTTAGTAACTCCTTCAGTTTATAATATACTTCACATCCAATCCTTAATGCTTCTGAGAATTTATCTGCTCCCGCGGGGACGATCATGAACTCTTGTATAGCTAACTCATTACCAGCATGCTTACCACCATTAATGATGTTCATCAGAGGTACAGGCAAAAGCCTAGCCCTGCGACCCCCAATATACCAAAAAAATGGCATACCATAAGTATCCGCAGCAGCTTTGGCCACAGCAAGAGATGTTGCTACAATGGCATTTGCTCCAATGCGTGCTTTATTTGGAGTACCGTCAAGCTCTATTAATCTTCGATCTATTATCCATTGTTTTCTGGAATCCATACCTATTAATTCATCAGCTACCTCCGTATTAATGAGATGAACCGCCGTATATACGGCCTTTCCAAAGAATCTCTTATCAGAGCTATCTCTTTTCTCTATAGCTTCATACTTACCCTTAGAAGCTCCCGCGGGGGCTATTGCTCTTCCAACCCCATTACCCTGCGTTACTACTTCCACTTCTACCGTTGGGTTACCCCTAGAATCAATCACCTGTCTTGCTTTAAGTAACACAATTTCAAAATTAGCATCCGAGTCTATAAGTAATAGAGATGGAAAAGACATTTTCAGGTCACCCTGATAACTTTCAAATCTAAATCCTAGATGCAAGATATAAAAATGCCCGCACTTTTATTAATCGAATCTCTGCCTTTTCCTTCTTCTCAGCTTTTCCTTAATGCTTAGAGGAACCATAATAATTACCCCTGAATGTGATACCCGCGCAAAGCTTTTCCTTCTGCGATCAAGCACTAAGTATAAGTTATCAGCTATGTTACGAAATGATCTCTTGATGTTCATGTACAATTCCATGTAACTCTTCTCCTCATCTCTTGAAGTCTCTACTTTATATTCTTCTAATGTAGAGATTAGGGATATTCCGAGAAACGCGGCTATCACGAAAATAAAATCAAGCTCCCTTAAGTCTATCAGGAATATCAGGAGGCGACCCATATAGGTAATTGAGAAAGTCAGGCTTAGTTCAATATACTTGGTTAAGGGGCTTATTAAGGTCCCAATTAATGATCCAGTAATGGATCCTAACGCAATAATAATATTATGGAGAATCATCCTCTGGGATGAGTTCTCATCATTACCCAAATAATATGCTATTAGGCCAGCTGCTAAGTTAAAACCACCTATCACAGTACTCATTAGCAGATATGCTAGGAATGCAAGAGGAATTGAGAGAATATATTTATTTGGAAGCGTCGTGAACGGCCATATCAGAAATGATAAGAATATAAGATATGCAGTGAATCGGAGAACAGATTTTACGCCATATTTATCTATAAAGTGGCCCCACTTGGGGAGAGTGATTACCGAGATCATATTGCCGAGAAGTATTATTATGAGCACTAATATTATGGACATTTCAAGCCTCGTTATCATATAATAAACGAGGAAAGGTAATGCCATCTGCATGGACAACATTATTAAGAACATAGATTTGTAATGCTTCTTAAGCACATCCGAAAATAAAAGCTTTCTGAGCGTTTTAGGTGATAATGGATTTTGATATTTATACGTTGGTTCGGGAACACTAGATAGGAATAAAATCCCCACAAGTCCTAATATGGCGGCGGCTATGAAAAGAAAGCCGTAGTTTTCGTATACTCTCTCATTAGAGATTTCTATAAGGATCGAAAATGGAAGACTAACTAGACTAGCAATAAGCAATGCTACACGAGTACGTTCAGCGAAGTACTTTCCTCTCATATCTTGTGGTACAAACTCGAGCATCCAATGTGTGAATGCTCCATTAGAAATATTCATTAGGAAGTAGTAACAGCCAATAAAAGTAAGAGCTCCAAGAATGTTTAACCGAAGACCAAGGATAATTACTAGTCCTAAAGATAAAATAACTAGTCTGGCTAAGAGGGAGCCAGCTACGCAGATGATTTTTCTTCCCTTTAGATAATTCATAAGATTAATCGAGATAAATTGAGAGAAACTAAATAATGATGATATCACTGCTAGGAGCCCAATATGAAATGCTCCAGCACCTAACATTATGAGAAATGGTATTAGGAATGCATTACTAATTAAAACGCTCATTGATTGGCTGAATATTCCATCTATTTTAAGTGCCCTTAGACCTTCTTCTAAATCTTCTTGTTTAATGAGTTCATACTGTTTGAAACTAGGTTTCAACAAGGTCCCTGGGAATCCAATATAGTTTGATATTAGTAACGAAAAAGACGAATCTTCCCAATAAAGCAATTATAAATCTTTCTATTCCTGCCAAAGCTTGCTATGCTGAATATTTAGTGACCAAGTCGGAGATTGTTTGGTTATTTTAGCACTATCATCTTAATAAAAAACTTAAACGCAAATTACCGCGATTTCTCTTAATAAAAAAGGAGATAATAGATGCGAAAGAAATACTTAGAGTTTTCTGGAGTAAAGATCGTCCCCGTATGGTCTGATTCAATGGGTGCTAAATCATTCTCAATCTACGTGGATACAGGCGATATTCGTATTCTAATAGATCCAAGTGCATCCGTTATGCATCCATCCTTTCCTCTAGATGAGAGGGCAAAGGGGCAGCTGGTGGATAAAGCCATTACTTTGTTATCCAAATATGCAAAGAAAGCAGATGTAATCACCATTACACACTATCACTATGATCATTACAAACCATCTCTCTTAGAATTCTATCTTGGGAAAATATTATTGGTGAAAAATCCTAATCAATATATAAACGAGTCTCAGAGGAAAAGAGCTGAGGAGTTCTTTTCACTTCTTTATAAACATTTAACGCAAAAAGAGATAAAACTTTATAAAAGACAGGAGAAAGTCGGTATCCCTGACTTCTCTGAAAAACTAAAGAAAGCTCTGAGTAGAGATTATGGAGATTATAATGAGCGGAAAAAAGAGCTTATTAGAAAAGGTTTAAGCTGGATTTCCAGACTCTCAGAGAAATGGAATAATTGGGAGATAATACCAGAACTAGATATCAAGGGAACTAGATGGATCTTCGCTGATGGGAGAGAATTTAAGTTTGGAGGAACAATTATTAAGTTTCAGGAACCAATGTTTCATGGAATAGAATTCTCACGCGTTGGTTGGGTCATACCGATCGTTATTAAAACGCATGGTGTGAAAATTCTTTATAGTTCAGACTTAAATGGACCCATTATTGAGGACTATGCTGATTGGATTATTAGGGAAAATCCAGATATCCTATTTCTAGATGGTCCAGCCACTTATATGATTCCTTATACTCTTAACTTAATAAATTTTAGACGAGCTATTGAGAATCTAATAACCATAATAGATAACGTTGATTCTCAAATAATATTCCTTGATCATCACGTTACTAGAGACCCTAAATTTAGAAAGAGGATAAAGAAGGTGTATGAAGAAGCAAATGAAATTGGTAAAAAAATATTAGCGTTCTCAGAGTTTTACGGTAAAAAACCTCTAGCAGAAACATTAGGTTGACTTAGTAACCTCCTTTTTGATAGGTATATCCATAGATTGATTGCTAGTAAAATGCTGATTATTATCATGAATCCTATTAAGTACGGAAGAGGAGAGGGTGGCTTTACAATAGTTTCCTTCAATGATATCCTGAACCAAATTGACACTATTTTCTTATTACCCGCGGCATCTATGGCTAATATTTCTAGTACATGTTTGCCCTCTGCGAGATCTCTTAAGTCGATTTCGTAATAGTTTTCATTAATTATTTTCCAACTCCCGTTATCCAATCTAAGCATTACTCTTATTATTGGACTGTATTTATCAGTAACAATCCATCTAATTAAAACGGATTCGTTTGAAAGAGATGTGCCATTGCTAAGGCCATAGATAATTATTTCTGGTGGGGAGAGATCTACTATAAACACATGCTTTAGAGATTTCATATTACCAGCTTTATCCAGGGCGAGTAATTCCACTACATGAATCCCCTCAGATAGCCCCTCTAGTGTAATGTTAGATAAATTCGTAACGTTTAACCATTCACCATCATCAACCCTTAATAACACCATCCATAGATTCTTCTCGGTAATCTTCCATACGACAGTCACAGTGCTAGAATTCAAGTATGTATTATTTCTCGGTAATAATATTCTCAGATATGGAGCCTCAGTATCTATATGAAAGACAACTACCTCTGCACAAGAGTTACCAGCATTATCTGTGACCACGAGGTATATTACGTGAGTACCATCGCTCAATCCTGAAATAGTTATGTTTTCCCTTAGTAATATCCACGGACCATCATCAATTTTAACCCATACCTCGAAAATTCCACTAATCTTGTCTTGCGCTACCCACCCTAGCCGTATCTCGGATGTATTATAGTAGGTATTGTTTCGTGGTTCTATGATGCTTACTATTGGAGGGGATAGATCAACACAGATTATTATTCTTGATTCATTATAATTTTCAGCCTTATCATATGCTACGACACTTATCTCGTATACTCCTTCCGACAGGACCAGGGTATAATCGGTTATGTTTTCATCCGTTATTACTACTCTCTCAGATCCATTAACATAGATTATAACATTTCCAAAATTTGTTTCATTCACTTCCCATTCAATCTTAATCAGCGTCGTATTGAATACGGAGCCATTAGTTGGTGATAGGATTTTGAGATCTGGAGGAGTTGTATCGATGATAAAGTTGACTACTGTGCTATTCTGATTCCCTGCTTTATCATAAGCATACACTCCAACCGTGTGAATTCCATCACTTAGATTCTTTAGGATAATACTTGTGTTCCGTCCCAAATCATAACGCGTCGTATTATCGATTATGACCTCGAAATGGTCGAGATTATCTTCTTCGCATTCCCATTTTACGCTAACACTATTAGAGGAGATATAGCTGTTATTATGTGGTTGTGTAATCATTAATCTCGGTGCTATGAAATCTATGGTGATCAATATCATTGAGACATTAACATTCAATGCTTTATCCACTACCTTAACGCGGACACTATGGTTCCCGTAGGATAAATCATTAAAGGTATAGCTTGTGTTCAAACCTACATTAATCCAAGAAGCTTCATCGATCCTTATTTCATAATGATCAATTCCCGAGAAATTGTCGCTACCTCGCCAACTAATGGTTACTGATCTCTCGCGCATAATTGTATTATTTTCTGGGAACAGAATAGTGACAGTTGGCCTTTCATTATCAACTAATATGGAAACGCTTGACTCAAGAACACGTCCTGACTTTGGAATCGCTCTGACAAGGATTACCCAAGAACCATTTGCTAAGGATAAGTTGTAACTTCTAGTATCTGGGGGTAGTGATACAATTAGATCATTATTTGTGTAAATATCGAATTTAAGAGGAATAAGACCGAATACTTTCCACTCAACAATAGTATTTGACTCATTTGTAATAAGAGATTCCGGTGGGTTAACTATCCATACTTCTGGCCTCGGGTTTACTAGGAATAATCCATAAAATGTTGAAACCATTATTTCGTGGACATCATCATAATCAGAGTCAATTACAGAACAAAAGGCGGCATTGTATGAAACATTTTTACGCACATTCATAATCTTCAGATTTTTTGAAAGCAGAATAACGGAGGAGTTCCTCGTCACTATTGCTAGTTGAGAATCGTTTTCACCCAACCAGTTTACCAAGAAACCATCCTTTACTTCTCCTAAGCTCCTAGACTTGTCTACGAACATGCTTAGTGAATTCGTAATATTTATCACATAGATGGTCCTTCGTGAGATTACCAATAAATTCTGCTCAAGTGGGTATTTTGGATAAATCTTAATTACTGGCATCCCAGTGGATATTGTTTCTTTCACAGTTCTGTTATATACCACGGTTACGTTTCCTAATAGAGTACCACTAATGATATCTGGCCGTGAATCATTATTCAAGCGTGTTAAGAATAATACTGTGACGGATCCATTTCCAACGCTAAACATGCTTTCTAGTTCCCCACTTGAAGTAAGGATGCAGAGTGAACCATTAGATAGTCCTGCGAATAATTCCTTTTCATTATCAAGATCATCATCCCCTATATAAAGAGCCGTCACACTTATACCCGTATAGATATCATAATGATAACCCGTCGAATTGATTATTGAAACGCCTCCGTCCGTTCCTACGACAAGTTCATTACCATTGTCGGATAATACATCACTTACAATCATCGTTTGTATTAATGATGATAGAGACACAGCCCACAATTCATTGTAAGGATACTCATAACAGATTATCGTGCCATTCTGAAGGGCAATAAAGTATTCTAGAGTACTATCCTGATTTATATCACCCATTGTTAGGTATGTTACATTCTCTTTAAAATCGGTTCTCCAGACTAAGGAAATGTTGTCATCAAGTATGATAAGACTTCCCGTTCTTGCCACTAATACGTATTCTGTAAGACCATCGTTATCAAAATCAGTAATAGCATGCATATCACTGTTGAATCCAACCACAAGCTCTTTTAGTAAACTACCATTATTATCAAGAATCCTAAGAAAAGTTTCATTACTAGGGGCTAATAAACATTCGTCTAAGTTATCTGAGTCATAATCTGTTATGGTTAAATCGCTTATACTCCCCTCGTAGTACCATTTCTGCTCAAAATCATGCTCTGTTGCATTAATTCCCTTAACAGTAGCTATCAGGAGTTCCAATTGTGGATCCTGATCAAGTTTCACTGGTAGAATCCTCTTAATCGCGCTAGAGAAGACTGTAAGATTCAGTATTGAGAAATCATTTGAGAATATGTATACGTACCCATTTTCTGTTCCCAGGACCATCTCTGAATCTTTATCAGCATTTATATCCCTTACGATAATACTATTAACAATGCCATTAACAGTTATCCGCTTTATTAGATTACCCTCAGCGTTAAGCACGTATAGGAAGCTTTTGCTCGTACCCACTAATACTTCTGAACCAGAATCAGGGGTAACATCCCCAGAAGTTATGTACGATACCATACCTTCAGCCAAAAAACTCCAGATCTCTCTCCCATTTTCAATGCAAAAGACGTTTCCAGAAATCGTTCCGACGAGTATTTCATCTAATAAGTCTTGATTTATATCCCCGCAGTAGAGAGAAATTGCTTTTGAAGGAATGTTTAATTTCCATAACACTTCATCATAATCAAAAGTAATTATTGTACTGTTGTCGAGAAGAAGACATAACTCGCTGGCCTGATCTACATCAAGGTTAGCTCTACTTAATGATATTATCTTAGCTCCTAGGCTTATATTCCTTAAAATAACACCACTCGTCTTATTAATATATAATAAATTCCCTTCGTAACTAACCGCCATAACTTCTTCTACTCCATCACCATTAACATCAGCGCTGCTAACTATGGTGATATTGTGGGAAATTACTCTCCAGCCACTCTCGTTTCGTAGTTGCATTAACATGACTGATTCATCAGAGCCTATTACTACCTCATTATCCACAATAGAAATGTCGTTAATCACACGAGTAGGACCAATTAACCATTTAAATGAAATGGAACCATTATATCGTAAATAATTATTTTGCAGAACATTTACTCTAATAGAATTTTGCAATATCTTACTTTCTCCTACTTCCTTATTATTACCTACAAGTATTTGAGAATTCCTTGCTTCCTCCAAACCGTCTTCGCAATTATAATTACTTGGCACATTATTATGCTCCACAAGGAGATTGAAGAGAATGCTGGTTGTAATAATGATCATCAGAAAAAGCCCAATAATTTGCGAATTTCTCATCGCTCTTAACCTCCCGTAACTTCCTTCCTTTTAGCTACGAATTCTCTAACGATAGGTATTAGTAAGATAGAGGAAATCAGGCTACCTAGAAGTATTATCAAATTCGACATTGAGGAAAATGAGGACGTAAGGTATACTCTAATCTTATACACATCCGATAGACCCCTATCTTCTTGTGTCCAGGACACTCTAAGGTCTAAAGTCGCATAACCAGCAGGTGCGCTCTCGGATACATCAATCGTGAAAGTAACGGTTACTTTCTCTCCACTCACTATCTTGCCAACATATGTTATGACCTCCCCCTTAATTATCGTTCCACCCATTAATTGGAGATAGACCCCCTCAGCATCAACATTAGCAATATTTCTTATAGTCACCCTAAGATTTAATCCCCTAGCACCTATTCGAAGAATATTCGGCTCAACATCAACTATCTCGAATTTTGCCTTTTCTTTAACGAGAAGAGGAATGTCAAAAATATTATACCCTTCTGAAAAAGTAACATTAAGAATCAAAGTATACATTCGCGGCTCGGCATCCTCCTTAACATTGATGTAAAACTCTATTTGGACATGACTTCCTGGTGCCATAGCTCCAATGGAAAAATTTGTTGACCCAATATAGCTAGGCTCCATGGTTTCTGGAAGAATAAGCTCTATATGAACGTTCTCCAATAACTTAGAAGTTGGATTCGCCATTACAACGATTATCTTAATAAACTTATCTCCTGGCAAAACGCTTGTTGGCATATAGGAGGAAGACATAAGAATAACATGCGGTTCTTCCTGATAAATAATGGCTGAGCTCTCAGCTACTGAGTAAATCTGATTAGTTCGCTGATCAAGGAAGGTAACATTTATTAGAAGAGGTATACCCGAGACTTTTGCCTCAGTTACGTATAGCTCAAATCTCGCTGTTTTATATTCTCCCGCCCTTATAATGCCAAGGTCAAACCAATCATCGCCTATGACATTAACGTAAGGAGGATACCCAATAAGAGCTACCGTAACATGTCGGGCGGGGGCCGTTCCAATGTTTTCGATGATCACCGTATAGTTGTAAATTCCTTCCCCAGAGATATAAAGAGGAGAGGCGTGAATCTTTATAAGTGGGTAGCCTGTTACCGCTATAGGCACGATTATATCGTATTCGACTCTCAGAGAGTGATAATAATACCTTATATGCATTAAAAGGTCGTATTCTGAGGCGCTAATATTTTCGTAGGGGGAAATTTTAAAAACAAATGAAAGAGATCGATGAGGAAAAAGGGTATCATTATAGGATTTCACTGTTTCATTGCATTCCCCAAGCTCCTTAATAGCATCAAATACTACTGTTATGTTTTTAACGCTTTCTTCACCGACATTTTTTAAGACCACCACGAGAGCCGTTGTTCCAGCTGGTATGGTAATACCGGAGATATTCAGCTGTGTCGCCGCATAAACCCAAAAAACATCATCAAGCACAACAACCTTCTCAAGCATATCTAAGGAGCTTCTCTGTGCCTTGATTGAATACACGGGTGATGCGCATACTTTATGAGCCCCTAGGAATAGTAAGGATAAGATTATGTATATGAGAAAAAGTTTCCCTAAATTCATTCCTAATTACCTCTTATTCGATTCTTTTAGACATAAGAGATAGACTGATCATGAGCGTTATTACCGCATAGATTAGTAGGTAGATGACATAGGAGAGAACGTCAGTTAGCTTAGCACCTCTTAAAATTAATCCTCCAGCGCCCTCATAGAAATAGTATAAAGGCATAAGATAGATAATTATCCTAATTTCTGGTCGTATACCCTCTGCTGGCAGTAAAAATCCTGAAAAGAGATAAGACATTATAAGAAAGAAAGTGCTGAACTGCATCGCTTGTAATTGATTCCGAGAGAGTATAGAAAAAAGAATGCCGAGCCCTAATGATGCTAGTGCTAATGCTATAGTTATCACAATAACCTCTGGTAAACTAGCATAGTTTACGGCTCCAAATCCCTTAGTCACAATATAAAGCTCAATCACTCCGATTATAACGCCAACCACTGCGTATGGTATTAGCTTTCCTAATATGAGATCCAGCCTTCCTATTGGTGTTGTGAGAAGTTTCTCTAGTGTTCCTTTCTCTCTTTCCCTTACTATAGAAATCGCCGCTAATGTAAGAGGAACTTGTTGTACCATGACGCCCATGACAGCTGGCCCGACGATATCTATTATTTTCAAATTGCCTCGAATATACAAGGGAACAACATCTATTGAAACTTGCTTCAAGATACCGTACCTTTTATAGATCTCCTTAGCTATATCTTCTATAGCATCTGAAACAATGCTATTAATCTCCGCTTGTACAGCTCCTGGGATATTTAACCACGTGGGATCTATAATCACTATTATACTTGATTCTCCCTCAATGATTAATCGTTCGCTGAAATCTTCTGGAATAACAACACTAGCTTTAACAATACCTTTCTCGACGTAATATTGGGCTGTCACTAAATTATCAGTAATATACCTCACATCAAACGTTTCCGAGGAAAGAATCCTATTTATTATTATTTGTGAGAAAGGGCTGGAATCCTCTACCGCTAAAGCTATGGCCACGTCTCTAGGATTACCACTATAAGCCACCCCAAAAAGCAACATTATTGAAAGAGGAAGAGCAATTACTAAAGTTATTGTTCTTTTATCTCTCACAAGTTGTTTGAATTCCTTAATTACTACAGCTACTAGCTTCTCCAGCATTACTGAGCCCTCGTAGTTAATGCAATAAACGCATCCTCTAGAGTCACTGGTACAGGTTCGATAAGGAGAGGTTCTGCTCCAATCGTCTTTAGGAATTCAGTAATTTCAGGCAAGCTTGTTCCGAAATCTTTAACAACGACGACGATTTCCTCCCGGCTATTATCAATTGCTTTATGTTCAAGAATTCTCACAAGAACGGGCAATTTCCTCATTCTTTTGTACACCGTATCATAACTCCTCAAAACAATCCTTACCACATCACCGCCATATACCATGCGCTTTATGTCCCTTGGAGATCCCTCTGCAATTAAGCGTCCTCTGCTAATTAACCCTATCCTATCAGCTTTTTCAGCCTCATCCATGTAATGCGTAGTTACAAGAATCGTTTTACCCTCTTTTTTAAGGTCAGTAAACAGTTTCCAAAAAGCTCGTCTCAGGGGAGGATCCACTCCCGCAGTAGGCTCATCTAAGATTAATATGGGAGGATCGTGAATTAGACCAGCCGCTAAGCTTAATCTCCTTTTCATACCTCCGCTCAAATTTCCGGCAAGAAAGTCCTTATATGCTGATAGTTCAACAATTCTTAATAATTCATTAATTCGTTTAACCCGTTCTTCTCTGGAAAGGCCATAAATTCTGCCATAAAAGTCTAAATTCTCATAAACTGTTAGATCGGCATAAAGAGAAAAGAACTGAGGCACATAACCTATTTTCTTCTTCGCAATTTCGGGATACTTAATAACACTTACACCATCGACAAAAATTTCTCCAGCAGTAGGCTTAATCAGACCCATAATCATTCTAACAGTTGTAGTTTTTCCAGCTCCGTTCGGTCCGAGGAGAGCAAAAATTTCTCCCTTTCTCACTCTTAGATTTAAATGATTAACCGCTGTCAGGTTACCGAACTTCTTAACGAGATCCCTTGTCTCTATTGCAAAGGTCATTACAGATCCTACCATTGACAATTATCAATAAATTAATTAATGTTTAACAGCATTATTAACACTAATGTTAACAAAAAGTATTTGAAATTATTGTATCATCATAAATAGATCAATGTTAGGGGGAGAAAAGATGCCTAAAGTAAGGGATATAGAAAAAGCTATTCTGGAGCTTCTCAAAAGAACCGCAATTGGATTAACAACATCTGATTTGGCAGAAAAGTTAGGAGTATCTAGATTAACTGTTATGAAGTATCTACAATCATTAAAGGGAAAAGGTGTTATTATCGATCGAAAAGTTGGTGCTTATAAGTTATGGTTTCTAAAGGAGACCTTAGATACTCGTAAAAGACTTATCTCTAAGCGACTAGCCTGCATCCTAGCGGTGGTCTTCGCAAAAATATTCCCGAAGAGACTCGAAGAAATAGCCTTTAATGTTGGAAAAAATTTAGCGACAGAATTTATTAAGAGATACCCCGATGATTATTTTCTTCTAGAGAAAATCCCCAAAAGCTCATTTGAAAAAATAGCTCTTGCAATAGAATTCATTAGCGAGAATCTTAGAGTGGATGGATTCGAAATAGAGGAAAATAGAGGCATAATAAGGATTGTGGGGCCTTTATGTAATGATGATACTGCCAGCTTAAGCTTAATAAATCTAATAGCTGGGGCCATAGTAGGCTATCTAGAAACAGATACAAAGAAAAAAGCAGAGATAGTGAGTAAGAAGATAAAAAAGAGT
>Ga0190313_1000154_pt1 | contig 44009 bp, 41 predicted proteins | sample 4870071011_MG_FD_169989 | JGI IMG/M metagenome (GOLD analysis project Ga0190313, IMG submission 169989) | Hydrothermal vent sediment bacterial communities from Southern Trench, Guaymas Basin, Mexico - 4870-07-10-11_MG | ecosystem: Environmental > Aquatic > Marine > Hydrothermal vents > Sediment ... | reverse complement strand
TCGCAATTTTTTGGCTACGCTGCACTAAGAAATTCTACGAAATTTATTAAATACGCTACAAAAACAATTAAACTCCCCTCACGCAAGATTCTAACCGGACACTACTGATAATTACTCAAAATTTATCTTTTTCATGTTAATATTTTATATTATAATGTATTAATAGTCTTTTTAATTTTTATTGTTTGTACACAAATTCTTCTAAAGTATAATCATTCTTGCTTCTAAAGCAAATTAAAAGGGTAATAATATCATGCTTCTTAATCTTATTTTCTTTTCCCTGGGACTGATGCTGCTTTACTATGGAGCATCATGGCTTGTAAAAGGGTCATCCACCCTTGCAAAAGATCTTGGCATAAGGCCCATTGTAATCGGGCTTACTGTTGTTGCTTTTGGAACTTCCGCTCCTGAACTTTTTGTAAGTGTTATCTCATCAATTCAAGGTAAAAGCATGATAGCTGTGGGAAATGCCGTGGGGAGCAATATATGCAACATCGGCCTGGTGCTGGGACTTACAGCCATGTGTAATCCTATTATCACCAAGAAATCGGTGGTAAAATATGATATCCCGATAATGATCGGGATATCCTTTTTCCTTTTATTAATTTCACTTGATTCACAATTAAGCAGGATTGACGGTTTTATTCTGTTTTCAGGAATAATTATCTACACTTTTTTTAATTATTATTTTTCTGCAGGAAAAGCTAAAACAACAGGTGCAAATCAGGAGCCTTTAATTTGCAATGTTGAAAAAAAAAAATTTACCTCAACAAAGTATGGACAGGTTATTCTTATAATTCTTGGTATTTCCGGAATAATTGCGGGAGCCGACATCCTTATTAATGCAGCTGTCAAAATAATGCAAGTATTTGGTGTTAATGAAAAATTTATTGGATTAACCATTGTAGCTTTTGGGACGTCTCTTCCCGAACTTGCAACTTCTGCTGTATCTGCTTTAAAAAAAGAGATGGATATAAGTATAGGAAACCTGATAGGGAGTAATGTTTTTAATATTTTAAGTGTCCTGGGTGTAGCATCCTTAATCAGGCCGATTTCAATAAATGGCGGATTTATCGAAAGTGGTCTCATTTATGACTACCTCGTTATGATATTTATCTCCATCCTTTTGTGGGGGTTGCTGATAAAAAAACCTGTTGTCACCAGAACAAATGGTGCCATACTTTTAGCAGCGTATACCGGCTATATTATTTACTTGAATTTGGCTTGACAAAACAAAGATTTTTTATTAGTGTAAACAGGTTGATTATGTATCAAATTTATATATAGATTATATACCATTTTTTAATGGTTAATTGATGTCAAAAAAAATAATATAATGGAGGATTTAACAAATGGGAAATTTGGTAGCACCTCACGGTGGAAAAGGTTTAGTCTGCTGTCTGCTGGAAGGGGCGGAACTTGAAGCAGAAAAGAAAAAAGCTGCGACTTTAAAACAGATTACAATAACACCTCGTGAAGAAGGTGATCTTATTATGATGGGAATTGGCGGTTTTAGTCCTCTTAACGGGTTTATGACTAAAGCTGACTGGAAAAGCGTATGTGACGATTTCCTCATTGCTGACGGAACCTTTTGGCCCATACCGGTTACTCTTTCTGCAGATAAATCTAATGCAGATGGAATAAATATTGGTGACGAGATTGCCCTGGTTTCAGAAAGCAGTGAAATAATGGCCACCATGAAGGTCACTGAAAAATTTGAAATGACCGAGGCCGACAAAAAATACGAATGTGAAAAAAATTACATGGGCGAAGGAACAGCAACACCTGAAGAATTCTGGAAAATCGCAAAAGATGATCATCCGGGAGTTCAGATGGTAATGGCCCAAAAAGATGTAAATCTTGCCGGACCTGTTAAAGTTTTAAGTGAAGGGGATTATCCTGAAAAATATGCCGGTGTCTACCAGAGACCTGCAGAATCAAGAAAAATTTTTGAAGATAAAGGATGGAGTGAAGTCGCTGCACTGCAGCTTAGAAATCCCATGCACCGATCCCATGAATACCTTTGCAAAATTGCTGTGGAAGTATGCGACGGTGTTTTTATCCATTCCCTGGTTGGAAATCTGAAACCTGGTGATATTCCGGCTGAAGTCCGTGTTAAATGCATTGATGCCCTTGTTAAAAATTATTTTGTTGAAGATAACGTGGTTCAGGGCGGGTATCCCCTTGACATGCGTTATGCCGGTCCCAGGGAAGGATTGCTCCATGCAACATTCCGTCAGAATTACGGATGTTCAAAGATGATAATCGGCCGTGATCATGCCGGAGTTGGCGATTTTTACGGAATGTTTGAAGCTCAGACAATCTTCGATAAAATCCCTGCACCTGCAGAACCTGGCAAGGCTCTTCTTTGCGTACCTTTAAAAATAGACTGGACTTTTTACTGCTACAAATGTGACGGCATGGCATCCCTTAGAACCTGCCCCCACGGTAAAGAGGACAGAGTTCTCCTTTCAGGTACACTGCTGAGAAAAGGCCTGTCAGAAGGAACAGTTATACCGGATCATTTTGGCCGTGAAGAAGTCCTTGAGATACTCCGAGAATACTATGCGGGACTCACTGAAAAGGTCGAAATCAAGACTCATAAAGCTGCAACAGGCAGCTAAAAAAATCTGCTTGCAGAGAGATATTTCTGATCTTGCACGGCGGTAAGGTAATATGCCCCCGTGCAATATAGTAAAAAAAAAAGGGAAGACTTTTTTAAAAGTCTTCCCTTTTTTTTTATATAGACGACCGTCACATATTTCCTGGAAAGGGCAACCACAAGGGATTGCCCCTACGAATGAAAGCAAGAATAATAACCGACCGTTTATTTCCTGTTGCCGTACTCCGCATAGGTCATGGCAACTGTTCTGTAAACCACATGAGCAAGTTTCGAATAGGGCAAAAAGGCAAATAAATTAAATACTAAAACCAGGTGAATTAAATAAACGCCATAAGTCACCCCGGCAAGCCCTGCCATCCTTGTCATCTCGGAAAGTAATCCCGTGACGCCCAATCCTAAAACAAGACCCAGAAGATACCAGTCTTTATAAACTGTGGTCTGATCTGTTTTTGACAACCTGCTTTTAATCATGAGTCCGCTTCCAATAACAAGAAAAATACCTGATATATTGGCAAGCCATTTAACAGGATTCAACTGACTGTAGGGACCTGGTATATGGAAAAGGTATAAAACAACAAAGAAAATATTAGTTACCACAAATAACCCGATAAAGGCATATAGAACCATCATATGTGAAGTTTCCCGTTCTTTGTTCTCAGTGCACTGGGAAAATTTATCATGCTTTAATATTGCAGGGATAACCTTTATTAAAGCCTGAATCATTTTTTTGATATTTAAATCTTCTTTATCGGTCTTCCCTTCCATGAGAGCATTTTCATGAATATCAACAATAAATCTTTTTAACCCCAATACAAAATTTATAAGAACCCATCCGGCAAGGGGAATAAAAACAAGATCAACAAACCATGTTGAAATAAAATCTGCATGTGCTATTACACCATCGTGGCTTCCATGGGACCATTCAAGCCCAATTGCGTGAAAAATGCTGGACATGGTACCACCGCAAAAAACCGTAATAAATGCAAGAACCGCAAAAAGCGCCGCTGGAATTCCAAAGAGAATATGAAGTTTCCTGGGGTCATTTACAGCGGCCCCTATTCTTTTTGAAAGAGCATATTCAGAGATTGCATAAGATCGAACTGCACTTAGAACGTCACCAGGTCTTGCGCCGCGGGGGCACAGGGTGGAGCAGTCTCCGCATTGGTGACAAAGCCAGATATCTCCGTTTTTAACAAGTCTGTCCTTTAATCCCCAGGATGCAGCCATCATCTCTTTTCTGGGGAAAGGCTTGTTATCTGGGGAAATGGGACATGCGACCGAGCATGTGGCGCATTGAAAACATTTTTTTAATGTATCCCCCCCAAGCCCGATAACCTGTTTGACAAAATTGACATCGGGCTCGACAAGACACCTTTTAGTCATATCAATACCTCCGGTAATTTAAAAAAAACAATTTTTAAACCGTTTTTTAAAAAAACATATTTAATGATTGAAGATTGAAAATTCAATCTTCAATCAATTTAAATCAAATACTTAAAATCCCTTGAAGGGATTCGGGCCCAAGTCTTCAATTATTTCTGCAAATTCATTAATTATCTGGGGAAGCTTATCATAGTCATCTATTCCCACCTCATACTGGGCAACCCGTTCTTCTTCCAGAGCAAGACTCGATAATGCTTCACCTATCTTCTGCATCCTGACATTCGCAAGCTCACTACCCTTGACAAAATGGCACTGATAATCATCTCCATGTTTGCACCCCAGGAGAAAAACACCATCCATTCCCTGGGAAAGGGCATCTTTAATCCAGATAACATTTACTGAACCTAGGCATCTAACAGGAATAAATCTTACCTCGGCAGAGTAATTAAATCTGTTTAAACCAGCAATATCAAGGGCAGGATAAGCATCATTTTCGCAAACCAGACAGAGGATTCTCATGGGGGGCTCATCATAATCATCTTCAGATGGTACTCCAATGGCCTTTACCATGGAACCCACACTGTCAACATTATAGTCAGCAAAACCTATTATACGTTCAGGACAAGCTCCCATGCATGTTCCGCAACGCCTGCAGCGTGTGGGATTAGGTTTAGGTGTTCCTTTTTCATCATCATCAAGGGCACCAAAGGGGCATTCCTCTGTACATCTTTTGCACTGGGTACATCTTTGAAAAAAGAAATCAGGAAAAGTCATGTCACCAGATCTTGGGTGAACTGACACGCCCCTGTTAACAGACTCAATACACTGAATCGCCTTTAACGCCGCACCAGATGCATCCTCGATGGATTCCTCCATGGTCATCCCCCGGCGGATAGCACCAGCAGCATAAATACCTGTTCTTTGGGTCTCATAGGGGAAGCAGATAAAATTGGAATCTGCGTAATCATCAAAAAGCTTATTATCCCTAAAACCTGGTCCCTGCCTGTAGGCAAGATTAATAACAGGATCATCAGCAGTTACAGGAACCATGCCGGAAGCAAGAACCACCATATCTGCCTTTATCTGGATCTCTTCTCCTAAAAGTGTATTGTCAGCCTCCACCAGGAGACTTCCGCCACCATTGGAAACATTTACGACTTCTCCCTTGGTCAGAAATATCCCTTCAGTCTGCTGCAGACCTTTATAAAAATTTTCAGATAGCCCGGGGGTTCTCATATGCTGATAGATTACATAGGCTTTGCCGTCTTCATAATCTTCGCAAACATATTTAGCCTGTTTTAAAGCCACAAGACTTGTTACCGAGCCTGTATATGAAAAATCAGAGTCGTCATCACTTTTTCCTGGACTTTGAACAAACACAACAGATTTAGCCTCTTTACCGTCAGAAGGCCTTACTATCTTACCGGCCTGTGCTATCTTCTCAAACTGTACATTTGTAACAACATCAGGAATTGTTCCATATCCGAGATGGGAAGCAACTCCTGCTTCAAGTTCATCAGGTCTCCATCCAGCCGCAAGAATAACAGCTCCAAAGAGTTCTCCGTCAGGATCAAGGGACAAAATATCCTCTTTACCCTTGTTAAACTCCAGATAACGTTCCTGAAGCTTTTCAACATCGAGATCCTTACCATTTTCATCCACTTTCATATCATCGGGAAGTGGAAAAGGAACATCAAAAGCAACGGTTTCACCAGGTTTTTTTAAGGTTACGGTGAACTCACCTGGCTGGCCTGCTATACGGGCAACAAGAGTAGCTGTTTTTACGGTAATGTTGGAATCATCCTCAACCTGTTTGATCATAGACTCAATAACAGGGGGAACCAGATCGTCATAAGGTTCGGCAACAGGTATCTGTTTCCTGACTTTTGAAGCAAATCCCCCCAATGAGGACTCTTTTTCCACGATTGTAACCAAATAACCTGCAAGGGAAGCATCCAAAGCTGCAGAAATACCTGTGATCCCTCCACCTATAACAAGTATCTTTTTACTTATACTCTCCAAAAGAAACGGTTCAGGCAAATCAACCTTTTCAACCTTGGCCATGCTCATCTTCAGATAATCTTCAGCCAGCATCTGCAAAGAATCAAAATGCTCTTCATCATCTTTCTGGTCTTCTGTTAAAGCAGGATACTCCGACCTTGGGTGGGTCCATACAACCTGCTCTCTTAAATTTACCCGATCAACAATGCATCCGTCAAACTTGAAAATATCATAATTTATACGGCGTGAGCAGCCCGCTATTATAAGTGTATTCACACCATCATCAGAGATATCTTTTTTTATAAGGTCAATCCCTTCTTTTGAGCATAAAATCGGATGGGTTTTTACAGGAAAGCCTTCTTCTTCAGGCACATCACATAACTCATCCATAATAAGGGCATCGCCGATTCCGCAGCCTGTGCAAATAAATACACCATATTTTTTATCCATGGTTTATTCTACCTCCTCACCAGAGTTTGTATAGCCTTTAATGCCATGCCGGTTGCGTTCTGGTTAGACGAAACCACATCAGCAGGCTTGTTGGCACAACCCGCTCCAAAGATACCGCCTTTTTCAAAATCGTTTATTATAAATCCATCATCATTATATTTTAAATCTGCAGAAAGCTTTACATCTTTAGCTGTGGGCTGCATTCCTGTTGCCAGAACAACCATATCTGCGGTCTGATTTATTTTTTCACCGGTGATGGCATTTTCAGCTGTTACAGTAATATTACCGGTTTCAGGATCTTCAAGAACTTCCGCAACCTTCCCTTTGATAAAAATTACATTTTTATCTTCTTTTATTTTTTTATAAAATTTTTCATATTTATAACCAGGAGTTCTCAAATCTATATAAAAGATATATATCTTTGCATCGGGATACTGCTCTCTGATATACGTGGTATGCTTTAATGATGCCATGCAGCATATGTATGAACAATATGGAAGATGGTTTTCATCCCTGGAGCCGGCACATTGTACAAAAACAACACTTTCAGGCTCTTTCTGATCAGAGGGACGTAATATTTTCCCCCCTGTGGGACCGTTTGTTGATGCCATTCTTTCCAGCATCATATTAGTTACTATATTTTTATGTTTCCCGAATCCAAGATTATCAATTTTGGCGGCATCGTAGGGCTCCCAGCCCGTTGCCCATACTATGGCCCCAACATTAAGATTAAGGGTCTTCTCCTCCATATCCAGATCTATTGCATCATATTTACAGGCATCTTTAGCCAATTTTGCATCATCAGTCCCTATAATCTGTGAAGATATGATATATCTTGCAGGAAAAGCCATATTGTGGGGGAGATAAGCCCCTTTTGTCTTATCCATTCCAAAATTAAATTCATTTGAAATCTCAGCCTGGCATGCAGAAGCACAATCTCCGCAACCTGTACAATTCTCATTGACATATCTTGGAGACAACTTAAGCGCAACATTATAATTTCCAGGGGAACCTTCCACATTTTCGACTTCAGCCTGTGTAAAAACTTTTATGTTAGGATTATCCTTAATTCTCCTGAAATTGATTTCAAGCCCGCATGTTGGCGGACACAACTTGGGGAAATATTGTTTCAATTGTGCCACTCTTCCGCCAAGATAAGGACTTTTTTCCACAAGGAATACCTCATATCCCACTTCAGCGGCTTCAAGAGCAGTGGTAAGACCGCTTATTCCTCCTCCTACAACAAGAATACTTCCGCCGGCAGGAGCTGCTTTGTTATTTGTCATACTTTCCCTCCATGCGTTGATTATATTTTGAGATAATTAAATCTCAAATATCTAATATGTTTTACACATCCGTTTAATTATAATATCCCTCGGAAGGTTACAAATTGCGTTTTTCGGTGAGCAATAAGCATAAAGAGCAGGCGGTGAAGGCTTGTAATAGCAAGAGCTATGCGAGCCTGATACAACGTCAGCCATTGATGTTCAGGGCCATTGAAAAAATGTAATTTGTGGCTTTTCGAGGTATAATTAAACGGCACTCATTTTAAGTATCAAACTTTAGGGATTAGTTACAGTTTCAGCTAAAGAGATCTAATGGCCAAAGCCGGAACTAACTCCAAATTTTACGTAACAATTACACTGGACCACGGAAAAATTAACAGTTTTTACTATGGCAGCAGATAAATAATTTGATTGTTAATAACTGTCAATTTGAAATCAATTAAAATTGACAGTTATTAACAATCAAAGAGCAGATAACAAAAACCTCCAGACACCTTTAAGATATCTGGAGGTATTGTTATTTTACTAATAAATAATCATTTACAATTAATCAGAAATGATTTTTACATAGTCTTTCTTTTTTACATCCCAGGTTTGTGCTTTGGGATCATACTTGGAATTTACAAAACAGAACCAGTTTTCATCATCCTGTCCTGGATAATCTGACTGATAATAGAATCCTGGATAACGTGTCTCTTTACGGAACTGAATGTGACGCAGATGGGCCTCTACAGTCCAGATACGATGAAGAACTTCCCAGCATCTCATAAGCTCATGGAGATCACCGGCTGCAAGTTTTTCACAGTCTTCACGCATTGTTTGAAGAAGTTCCATAATTACTTCAAGGGATTTGTTGCTTGTCTGATAAAATGTTGCAGTACCTGCTCCATACTCATGGGTTGCCTTCATGAGACGCATGGCCATTCCATCAGGTTTAAGATAATTGGGATTTATATCTGTTGCAGTTGTAAGGTCGCAATTATCAAGGTATACACGAACAGGTTTATAAACCATGTCGACCAGTTCTTGTGTTGACTGGGACAAAACAGGAGTAAAATCTGCGTTATCACGGCAGTATCTGACCATACCTTTTGCAGTCATACGTCCTTCAGCATGGGAGCCCGATGAAAATTTATGACCGGAACAGCCTACACCATCACCAGCTGTAAAGAGTCCATCAACAGTTGTCATACGGTTGTAAATTTTTCCGTTGGCAGCTTTAATTTTGTATGATTCAGGAACCCAGTCAAAATCAGGCCCTGAAGTCCAGAGACCACAGCAGCCGGAATGTGAACCAAGAAGGTATGGTTCTGTGGGCATAATTTCAGAAGTCTTTTTTTCAGGTTCTGTATTAGTTGCGCACCACAGGTTTGCCTGGCCACATGTCATGTCAAGGAAGTCTTCCCATGCTTCTGATTCAAGATGCTTGAGTTCTTTCTTGCTCATGGTTTTACCAAGTTCTGCCAGGGCAGTAACTGTATCCATTGTGATGGGACCACGGCCTTCTTTCATTTCAAAAAGCATGAGATGATTTCTAAGGCAGGTTGGTGTAATAGCGGCAGTTCCATAAGGAGCATATTTTTCCAGCTCTGCTGCTGCTGCATCACTGGCTGCATAAGGTTCGCCAAGACCGTTTAATGTTTTTGCCTTAAACAGAAGGAACCATGCACCCACAGGTCCGTAACCATCTTTAAAACGGGCAGGGGTGAAACGGTTTTCCATCATTGAAAGTTCTGCACCCACTTTCATGCACATTGTGTATGTGGAGCCAGCGTTCCATACAGGATACCATGCACGGCCTTTACCCTCGCCAACACTTCTTGGCTGATAAATATTTACTGCGCCGCCACATGCAACCATCATTGTTTTACATTTTATGATATAAACTTTATTTTCACGGACAGAAACACCAACTGCCCCTGCAATCTGATTCTCTTTATTGGCATCAAGGAGAAGTTCAACTATAAAAATACGCTCCAGAATATTTTCTTCCCCAAGGGCAAGTTTTGCAGTTTCTGCAACGATTCTTTTATAGGACTCACCATTGATCATTATCTGCCATTTACCTGTTCTAACAGGTTTTGCGCCACTTTTCAGTGACCCCTGTTTCAGGCCTTTTTTACCATCAAGGTTTTTTCCGTCATCTGTTTTTTTCCAGACAGGAAGTCCCCATTCTTCAAAGAGATGAACAGAATCATCAACATGATTTCCAAGGTCAAAGATCAAGTCTTCACGAACAATACCCATAAGGTCGTTTCTGACCATACGGACATAATCTTCAGGTGAATTGTCACCAATATAAGTATTAATGGCTGAAAGACCCTGGGCAACTGCACCACTTCTATCCATTGAAGCTTTGTCACAAAGAAGTATTTTAGTATCGTCACTGGCCCATTTTTTTATTTCAAATGCAGTTCCGCAAGCTGCCATACCACCGCCGACGATGAGAATATCAACTTCTTTCTCCACGACTTCGGGGTCTCTTACAGCTTTGAGTTCACCCTTGGGTTTATTCGGTAATGCCATATTATATCCTCCTTAAAAAATATATATACATACTCTTACAATTTTATTTTTTAGATATTCCTGCTTTAAAAAAAATTCCTAAGCAAGTTGTGTTGGAACTTTTAATGTTGTGCCGTCGGCCTCTTCAGTTGAAAGGAGCTCACTGTCAAGATCTTTACCTTTTAATTCAGGATAAGCGTTAGCTGCCCCTTCAGGAGTTGTACGAATGGGGAACTTAAAACGTTTTATAAGGCCATTTCTGAATTTGCAGGTCCACATAACATCTTCTGTTCCAAGCATGGGCATAATACTACTTCCCAAAGGTACGAAATCTGAATAACCTCTTACTTCAATAGCCTGGGTCGGACAGATTTTTACGCATGAAAAACATTCCCAGCACTGATCCGGTTCCTGGTTATAAGCTTTCATTTCATTTGGTTCCAGAACCATCAGATCGTTTGGACAGATATACATGCAAGCTGTTTTGTCGCCACCCTTACAGCCATCACATTTTTCTTGAAGTACATAACTCGGCATTTATTAAACCTCCTGTTTTTTAAATTTAATACTATGTTGACATATTACCAAGTATAAATTGCCACCTGATAGATTGTTTAACAATCTTGTTTTTCAGGCCATGAAATTAATCGACAATTTATAGCGATCAAATTGTACTGTTAAATACAATTAGCTTAAGGACGCACCTCCTTCTTTTTTTATTTTTTATATGTATCATGCAGACATTGCTAACAGCAAAGTCGTATTATCAAATAAAAAAACTCAATCTGAAAAATATGAAGCCAAACTATAATTTGGCTAAAATTTTGTCAAGAACTTTTACCACCAAAATAGAGTAATTATATTAAAAAATTCCGAAAAATTCAAAAGCGGTCTAAACCTTCAGGTTATTGAGTTGTTTTTTGAGTTTTTAAAATACTGATTACAGATACTCTTTATGCATAATTGATTATCTGAAAATCTATAGTTACTTTTTAAACTTTTCTTTTAAAAACAATAATCGTTCCTTTGATTTTGTAAAACCCTGTTCCGCTGCCATGCTCAACCATTTAAAAGTATCTTCTAAATTTTTTGCAACACCTTCACCGTTTTCATACAAAATACCCAGATTGTGCTGAGCCGCTGCATGCCCTCCTGATGCTGCCAGCCTGTACCATATAGCGGCTTCTTCATTATTTTCGGGAACCCCCAGCCCAAAATCGTAGATTACCCCCAAATTCATTTGGCCCTGGTGAAAGCCCTGTCTGGCAGATTTTAAAAAATAGGCTATCGCCTCTCCAAAATCCTGCTTTACCCCTATTCCTTTAGAGTAAGCCGTTCCAAGTCTATTTTGTGCATCGGGGTTCCCCTGATCTGCAGATTTTTGGAGCCAAGCTGTCCCTTTTTCATAATTCTCATGGAGATTATCCCCAGCAAGATAAAAGCACCCCAATTTCAGCTGGGCATCAGAATCCCCGTTTTGTGCGTCATAAAGGAGTGGTGCTATTGTATCATCAGTCTTTTTTTCAACTGCATCAGAAGGTTTGTTTTCCATGGGAGAAAGCCTGATTTTTTGACCAACTTCCAGAGTATAAGGGGGGATGATTCTGTTTAATTTTCCAAGTTCATCAACAGTTTTTCCAGATTTTTTTGCTATGCGATAAAGGGTATCATTTTTTTTAACCAGATAAAAATCACCGTCGGCGATGGATAAATTCACAGCAAATAAAAATAAAAAAAAGAGAGTTATTACGCATTTTTTAATTGCATCTTGATTAAAAATACCTAATACCATATTATTTGTCCCATATATTTCATGTCTGAATGAAAACTATATTTTTTCTTTGGGCACTATTTTAATTTAACCCAATATAACATAGGTAAAATACTTCCGGAGACAATTTATAAATGAGTGCTACTTTAATTCTCCCAGGCTCTTTAAGCAAATGGCTTAACGGTAAAACCGAAGCCCAATGCCAGGGGCAGACTGTTAGCGAATGTATTGACCACCTGGAAAGGGAATATCCAGGTTTAAAAAACAAAGTTATAAATGAAAATGGAGCTTTAAATAACGATATATTTATATTTATTAACGGGGATAATATCCAGAGCCTGGAACAGCTGGCTACCAAAATAAAAGATGGTGATGAAATAGGAATTATTCCATTTGCAGCGGGTGGATAAACCATATTTTTTTATGGGTATCAGGTAACAGCCTGTTTAAGAAAAATTTTTTTCTTAAGGATCATATTGGCTGTTTTTTCAAACTGGGATGTTATGTCCGATACAAAAAATATCTCATCTCCTTTTTTATCCATTTTATTATCCAGTTCGGGGTGCACTGCTAAAAATTGTTCAACCTCTTGTGCAACCGCAAGGGAAGAATCTATAATATTTACCTGTTTTCCCATTTTCCTTTGTATAATTTTTTTCAGAATCGGATAGTGGGTACAGCCGAGTATCAAGGTATCGATCTGCCTGACTTTTAAGGGATGAAGATATTTTTTAACTATCATCCTGGTTTCCGGCTTGTTAAACCACCCTTCCTCCACCAAAGGGACCAGCAAGGGGCACGGATATGAATAAACCTTTGCTGGGGGGCTGTTTTTTTTTATTTTTTGTTCATAAACACAACTGTTAATGGTGGCTCTTGTCCCTATGACGCCAATATGATTATTTTTAGTTTTTTCAATGGCAAGATCAACAGCAGGACTGATAACCTCAAAAACAGGAATGTCATACCTTTTTTTAACTTTTTCAAAAGCAACGCTGGATGCTGTATTGCACGCCATTATAAGAGTTTGTGCGCCTTTATTCACGAGAAAATCGGCGGCCTCAAGCGTATACTTCACCACTGTTTCGTGGCTCTTTGTTCCATAGGGTGTACGGGCAGTATCACCGAAATAGATTATACTGTAACCTGGAATCTGTTGAATGATCGATTTTGCAACAGTGAGACCCCCTACCCCGGAATCGAATATTCCAATCATTTTTAAAGGTCAACTCCAGATATTTTTTTTCTGGCCAGGTTAGTTATAACACTGGCGGGAATGTCTGTCCGCATACCCGGGCAGACAGAAGCCATTATGTACCAGTTTGACACATCAAGAAGTATACTTTCAATAAAAGGCCATGCCCTGCACATATAAGGTTTTACATGGTGAATAGTACATAAATCATTCCAGAAAATACAATAGCCGTTTTTTTTCTGGGCAAGTACAGGTTTTCCCCCTGACATCTGACAATATTTTTCAACAAAATTATCAGGATCAGCATCAATATACCTGGAAATTGCCTCTATATCTCCAGGGGTTACATATGTCCCCCCAAAGCCCCTGCAGCAATCCCCGCATTTTTTACATTTGAATATTTCCGGTTCTTTTACATTATTCATAAATCGTATGTCTTGTATCCATTGCCCTTTTTAAAGTAACCTGATCAATAAACTTTAAATCTCCCCCCATGGGAACACCAGAGGCAATCCTTGTCACTTTCACAGAAAATTGCCCAAGAAGTTCTGCCAGGTATGACGCAGTGGCCTCCCCTTCAAGATTGGTACTTGTTGCAACCACGACTTCTTTAATTTCACCCGTATCAATCCGTCCCATCAACTCCTTGATTCGAATATCACCAGGGCCTATTCCGGAAAGTGGTGATAATGCACCAGAAAGTATATGATAGCGCCCCCTAAAAGAACCTGACTTTTCAATGGCAACCATATCTGCAAGCTGTTCCACAACACAGACTAAAGAAGAATCCCTTGATCGGTTTTTGCAGATAGCACAAACTTCGCCATCACTTAAGGCGAAACATATGGAACAAAGCCCTGTTTTTGTTTTTGCATCAAGAATACTGCTGGAAAGTTCCTCTGCTTCTGCCCCAGGAACAGATAAAATATGCATGGCCAAACGCTCGGCTGTTTTTTCTCCTATCCCTGGAAGCCTGGTAATATTTTTAATCAAATTAATAACAGATAAGGGATAATAATTCATTCTTAAGTCAACCCTGGAATATTAAGGCCACCTGCAAGCTTACCCATCTGCGAAGAGACCATTTCTCTGGATTTATCCAGTGCATCGTTTACTGCTGCGAGGATTAAATCCTGAAGCATCTCAGTATCTTCCGGATCAACAACCTCCTGTTCTATAGTGATGGATACTATCTCCTGTTTTCCGTTTGCCACGACCTTAACCATACCTCCGCCGGATGTTGTGTCAACAACCTTTTCAGCAAGCTCTTCCTGCATTTTCATCATCTTGGACTGAAGCTTCTGGGCCTGCTTCATCATATTTCCCATACCTTTCATTTGAAAAATTACCTCCTGTTATTTTTAACTTTTTTAAACATTCACAAGTTTTACGTCCACAATCTTTCCGTTAAAAATTTCCATGGCATCTAAAACCAAGGGATTTTTCAGGGCTTTTTGTTTTAAAAGATTATCCTGATCTGTTTTTAAATTCTTTGGTTTCTCTGTAGTCTCTTTTCCGCTTATTATAATATTAATTTTTTTATTAAAAAGATCCTGCCATTCTTTTTGTATTATGGCAATATTCTTTTCACGGGTAACTCGTCCCAACTGATGTTTGCTGCCGGTCACTTCGATTTCAGCAGCATTATCTGTGAGTTTTTTGATGCTCGATTTTATCAGAATAGGCTTAAGAAATGGATGCTTTTTTGAAATAATATCACAGACTTTTTCCCATGCGCAAGGGGGATCATCAGCAGGGTTTAAAACTGTTTTGCCGGATTTCGGCAGCTCAGCATCACCCGCTGCATCTATTTTTCGGGTTTGCTGCAGATCGTTATCAAATGATACTGACCCATTATCGCTTTGCCTGGAATCCTGTTTTTTTTCTTTATCAATTAAAACAGGGGAACTTTTTTTACTATCATTCCCCTTTTTCGTTAAAGTATAATTTTTTTTTTCAGATTCATGGTCAACCTGATAGTCGATCTGGCCTTTTAACTGATCAAGTTTTTTTATAAACAGATCAATGGGGAGCACCGGTTTCATACTCAGGAGTCTGACAAAGATCATTTCAATGGCTAATTTGGGGTCATCTGAATATTTTACCAGGGAAGCTTCCTTGAAAAGTATATCAAAGATCTGATTGATCAAAACTGATGATACCTCTTTGACCTGATCCTTTATTGAATCAATCTCATGATCCGGCAGATCAACCAGTCCCTCGGTCTGCTTTGCAACCTTGACAATAAGAATATTTCTAAAATGGAGGGTTAAATCCTTATAAAATTTTCTTATATCATGCCCTGTATAATATATTTCATCTAAAATCTCAAGCAGAGCAGAGATATTACCATCAAAAAGAGCCGCTGAAGTATTAAAAATAATTTTTCGGTCGACAATCCCTAAAATATCGGCAACATCTTTTTGCTCAGCACCCTCCATGGAACATACCATAACCTGATCCAGAAGGCTTAAAGCATCCCTCATGCAGCCCCCTGCTTCACGGGCTATAATATCCAGGCTGTTGGGTGAAATGTTAAACCCCTCCCTGGCACAAAGGTTGACCATATGTTCAACAATCGATTTAATACCTATACGTCTAAAGTCATGGCGCTGACATCTGGAAAGAACAGTTGCAGGAATTTTATGGGACTCAGTGGTGGCAAGAATGAACATAACATGGGAAGGGGGTTCCTCCAGAGTTTTTAATAGGGCATTAAAAGCTGCTGTGGAAAGCATGTGAACTTCATCAATGATATAGATTTTAAAGCGGCTGTGGGCAGGAAGATATTTTACATTTTCACACAGTTCTCTTACCTGATCAACACTATTATTCGATGCTCCGTCTATTTCAAAACAATCTATTCCACTCCCTGTGGTAATCTCCCTGCATATTTTGCACTGATTGCATGGAGCAGGGGTGGGACCGTCCTCACAGTTCATGGCCTTTGCCAAAATGCGAGCCACGGTTGTTTTACCTGTACCCCTGGGCCCTGAAAACAATACAGCGTGGTGCATACGATTCGACAAAATAGCATTTGTCAAAGTACGGGTAATATGATCCTGCTTTACAACCTGCTCAAATATTTGGGGACGGTACTTACGGGCAAGAACAAGATAGGACATACATATCAAACCTGTATTGGCGGAGAGAGAGGGATTCGAACCCTCGGTACTGCTATAAACAGCACACACGATTTCCAGTCGTGCTCCTTCAGCCAGCTCGGACATCTCTCCGTTAAAAAGTGATAAAAAAGATTTAATGTTGCTTCTTATTCCCTTTTTTGAGAAAAAAATCAAGTTATTTTATTAAAAACATATAAAACCGTAAAGATAATATTTAAATTTTTGTAAGTATTCAGGTACGCTGATTACAAACACCCTTGCTTTTTTTATTATCGAATGATATTTCCCATTCTTGATCAGTAGGGCGCCCTGTAATTAATAATTTTATTTCATGGATTGTCAAATAAATAACTTCACTCCGTTATCGGTCGCCTGCGTATTATAATACGCCTTTTTTCCTTTGGCCTTGTGCCAAATTTTAAAATCTGGTAATTATCTGACAATCTATCATCAGTAGTGTCGGTTAGAAAATTGCAAGAAAGAAAATACGGAAAGTTTAATTGTTTTTTCCGCTATTGCGAATAAATTTATTAAATACGCTACAAAAACAATTAAACTCCCCTCACGCAAGATTCTAACCGGACACGACTGACAATCTATACAGATAAAAACTCGGAAACATATGATGTACAAAAGTGTTCTTGAAATAGGAATTATTGCAGACACCCACGGGAGCCTCCCTTCTTCAATTCCGGATATTTTTAAAAAAACCGATCTTATTCTTCATGCCGGAGACATTGACGATGAAAACGTTTTAATCAAATTACGTGAAATATCACCTGTTCTTCCAGTTAAAGGGAATATGGATTCTGGGAAATGGGCAAATAATCTTAATATAACAGAGACTCTGGAAATTGGCGGGGTTTCAATATATATGCTTCATAATATTGAAAATATCGATCTTGCACCGGAAGGTGTCTTTGATGCCGTAATTTTCGGGCATACACACAGCCCAATGGCTGAAAAACAGAATAATGTTTTATTTTTAAATCCTGGCAGCGCCTCTTATCCCCGTGCCAATACCAATGCCTCGGTTGCTATTCTATCCATAAACGGAAAGGATATTCAGGTAAATTTTATAAATTTATAACGTGGTAAAGTTATAAAAAGCCGCAAAGGAGTTTTTTTGAATTTTTCTCCAGAACTTACATGGTTTATAATTGGAGTTGTCTTTTTAATTGCCGAAATGCTGACTCCTGGATTTATTTTAATTTTTTTTGCCGCAGGAAGCTTTTTTGCCGCTTTAGCTACCTGGTTAATTAATATTGAAAAAACAGGACAGGTATCTATTTTTTTAATTTCGTCATTAATTCTTCTTTTTACTTTACGAAAATACAGTTTAAAAATATTCAAAGGTTCAATAAATGACGAGATTGATAAAATATATACTGATTCAAAAATAGGAAAAAGCGCAATTGTCACAAAAACAATCTACCCTGATAAAGCGGGTGAGATAAAGGCCATGGGAAGTTTCTGGACGGCAGTTGCTGATACGGAAATTAAAAAGGGAACACATGTTTTAATAAAAAAACAGGAATCAGAAGATGGACTAACTTTTAAAGTAATATAATTTCAAGGAGAATAAAATGAACGAGTCATTGATTATTGTAGGGGTTCTTGCGGCAATTGCCATTGTTTTATTAATTAAAACAGCAATTATTGTACCTCAAAGATCAGAATATATTATAGAACGGCTCGGCAAATACAGCAAATCCCTTGGCGCGGGATTTCATGTTCTCGCCCCTTTTTTTGACAAGGTTGCCTATAAACGTTCCCTTAAAGAAGAAGTTCTGGATATTCCATCACAGGATTGTATTACAACCGATAATGTATCAGTTGCAATCGACGGAATTTTGTATCTACAGGTATTAGACAGCAAACTTTCGGCCTACGGCATTGATGACTACAGATTTGCAGCAAGCCAGCTTGCCCAGACTTCCCTTAGATCTGTTATTGGAAAAATCGAGCTGGACAGAACCTTTGAAGAGCGTGACGCCTTAAATCAGCAAGTTGTAGCAGCAATTGATGAAGCCGCCCAGAATTGGGGAGTAAAGGTGCTTCGTTACGAAATAAAAGATATCACTCCGCCCCAAAGCGTGATGGATGCAATGGAAAAACAGATGAAAGCAGAACGGGAAAAACGTGCTGCCATTGCCACATCAGAAGGTGACAGACAGTCCCGGATAAACCGGGCGGAAGGTCTGAAAAAAGAGGCAATTGAAATATCAGAAGGTGAAAAACAAAAATGCATCAATGAAGCAGAGGGCCAGGCAAAAGAGATTGAATTAATTGCCCATGCAACAGCCGACGGCCTGAAAAAGATTGCCGAATCCCTGAGCTTAAACGGCGGAACAACCGCGGCAAATTTAAGGGTAGCAGAAAAATATATATCCGAATTTGGAAAACTGGCAAAGGAAAACAACACCATGATAATTCCTGCTAACATGGGGGATGTTTCTTCTATTGTTGCAACTGCAATGTCGGTTTTGGATCAGGCAAAACAGGCAGCTCCACAAATAAAGTCCCAACCGAAAATTTAGCCCCATCCCCGTAACTGTTTTTCCTCTCGCACCTCTTTGTTCCCAGGCTCTGCCTGGGAACAAAGAAAATAAAGATTGCCTGCGTCAATTTTCATACAACTGACATTATCGATTTCCACCTGTCATACTCTGTTTTAACCGGGAGATTCAGCCCCTTTAAAACCGATATCATTTTATCGTCATTAAATTTTAAGCAGGGATTAATCTTCAGCTCGTCGGCCAAGGTTGAGTATACATGATCCGGATTATACTTTTTTAAAAACTTATCAATCTCCCCATTGTCCGGCATTAGTTGTTTTGCAACTCCCATATATTCTTCAACATAATCATGGCCCGCATAAATATTTGTAGTCACGGGAAGTTCCAGCAGGGTTTTTATAGATTTCAAAAAACCCTTTAAGTCACCGGAAAAGCATCTCCCCGCCTTACCATTGAAAAGAGTATCCCCTGAAACAAGGAAGTTTCCCCCATGAAAACAAAAAGAATCTTTTGTATGCCCCGGAGTATGCAAAACATGAAGTTTTTCATCACCCATCTGTATGAATTCAGTCTCATAAAGTTTATCCATGTCAATAAAAACGCCATTTGAACTCTTTAACAAAGAGGTATTACCCTGAGTATGATCCGGATGGGTGTGGGTATTTGTGATAAACTCGATAATCAGATTGTTTTGGTTAACAAATGAAAGAATAGAATCAACAGCCCCTCCGTCGATTATAACCGCACTTTTATTTTGATATATAAGATAGGCAAGATTGTCTGTTGAATAACGGAATTGTTTAATTTGCATATGAAAAACCCCTTTTATTTTGTTAAAAAATGCCGATAAAATCAGTAGAGTCCGGTTAGAAAATTCTAAACTAAGGGTTCGCTCAAAAATAAATCAGCAATTTTAAGTGTTGAGGCGCCTGGCTGGCAAGGCGCGAAAGCTTAGGAATATCAAGATATTCCTAAGCTTTCGGAACGCAGCCAGACGGGATGCATCGGCGCTTAAAATGTAAAGTTATTTTTGAGCGAGCCCTAAGCGGGACAATATAAAATTAAGCTCAAAAATATCTATGAACAGGGAGGATACCATGGTTTCTGCTATAAATACCAGTGCATCAGGTGCAGCGGCATTTCAAAAAAAAATAAGCGTCATTGCAAATAATGTTGCAAATGTAAATACCGATCAATTTAAAAAAAGTCGGGTAAATTTTCAAGAAGGGACAGATGGGGGCGTTCAAACAGAAACAAAAAAGGTAAATACCACCGGCCATCCCCGCAAAGAGATTGAAAAAGGAGAAATGGTTGAAAAAGAATCATCCAATGTGGATTTAGCCGAAGAAATAACAGAATCGATCCCCGCTCACAGGGGGTACGAAGCCAATTTAAAAATGATGAAAGTGCATGACGAAATGCTGAAAAACCTGATAAATATCATGGGGTAGTATCATCTGTTTGATCTGCTTCTTCCTCTTTATCCAGCATCTTTATTGTTCGGGTATTTTTTTTTCGTATTAAAATAAAAGATAGGGCCATAACCGCAATTATAACCATTGGAAGGAATAATTCTGCCAGCACAAAGGTCTCTTCACCAGACTTGATTTGAACAGATTCAATTTTTAAATCTGTACTGTTTTTGTCAGGTTTTGAATTTATTGAAACGATAATAGCTCCCAGATAAATAATAATAAATATTATCGCAACACCAAATATTTTTTTTTCCAATTTCTTCATCAATAAAATTTTCCGTATACTATATCATTAATTTCTTGGCTGATGACGGATGGCAGCCCTTTACCATGACGCTTTCGGTTCCGTTGATATTTGTGATTTCAACATCCACCATGGCATCTTTTAAAGCCTTGCTGTAACCTGCACAAATTGCTGCTGCTTTAAAAACATCTTCCCTGGTTCCATTTTTCATAATAAGAAGAGGCCCTGGTATTTTTTTTGTCGTAATCAGAGTATCCTCCTTTGGGAGATAATATTTCATAATATTTTCATTATCAAGCTTATTCCTGCCAATAATCACTTTTGTTCCACGGTTTAAACGAAGACAACGTCCATATTTTAAAAGATGTAAATCTTCATGTGTAAAATTATCCTGGTGGCGCAAGAGATCCTTTAAACGTTCTGAATAACTTTTATCCGTAAGAAGGCATCCTCCTCCAGGAGTTGGGTAATCTGTGATCTCAAATTCCCGGGCAAGTTTTATCTGGGGTTTACGAGATCTTCCCGAAAAATTGAGAAGTTTTTCTCTGTTCACTTTCCCCTCTTTTTCGGGAATAGTTTCAGGAAGATGCAGAGCACTCAAAGGACGTAATATATAGCCATCATAACCTGAACGTTTTTCCACGTAACGAAGGGCCGATTTTGTCTGGGATAAGGGCCGCTGGCCAGCCACCTCGCCGCTGAAAAGAAAATCAAACCCCATGGTCTCCATTACTTCCCCTGCAAGATTAAACATCATGGCGTGGCAATCCCTGCAGGGATTCATATTCTTTCCGTATCCCCCTGGAGGATTCTTCAGCATCTTGAGATAAATATCCGTGATATTTTTTTTGATTAAATCTATTTTCGTAAATTTTGCTGCTTTTTCTGCTTTTTCAGCGGAAAAAAAAGGGGTTTCAAAACTTATCCAGCAGACCTCAATTCCCTGCTTTTGCAAAACAAGGGCGGCTAAAATGCTGTCCAACCCCCCTGAAGAAAGACCCAGGGCACGTACTTTTTTTAAATGCGCCATATATTTTCCTTACTATGGATATCGTTAAATCGTTTGTGACAGGTTTTTTTTACGACCTCTTATTGTAAATTTTATATGTAAATTTTTCATAATTTAATCAGATTGTACCTGAAGTTATACATATTAACTTCCAAGGCGGTTTTTGCCCGCAACCCAAGTCAAGGCGTGTCGCAATGGAAAACAAAAGGGCAAAATACAATTCGGACATCCACCACCGCCGATCCATTCGGCTGAAAAGATATGATTATTCCCAACCGGGATTGTATTTTATCATCATTTGCACCCAAAACCGATCAAAATTATTAGGTGATATTGAAAACAGTAGGGGCGGATTCCATATCCGCCAAAGATACAGGGGCAGAAATGGATTCTGCCCCTACCCCAGCCATACCCAAAATTGTGCAATCATTTAAACGGCATACAACAATTGAATACATAAAAATGGTAAAACTAAATATTATGTCTAAAGCGAGCTTTGCTTGCGACCAAACTCATTGTATTTACAAATATCAAGTTGATCATCTACAAAATTTGTAGCAAAATTTTCATTATGATTTTCTTGTTTTTATGACAGAAGTTCAGAAGTAAGGCACTAAGTAATAATCATTTAACTGCTCACAGACAGTCGTGTGTATAAAAAAAATAACCCGTGACTTCTATTCTCCCACAATACGTACAATTTTTGATGCAGGGACCAGCCGCACCTTTGTTTTTATTTCGGGGAGAGCCTTCTCCAAAACATCATAGGTTTGCTGTAATGGGTGGGCTATTCCCACAGCCGTACCATTTTTGTATGCAACACGTATTAGCAATTTTATCTGTTTTTTTATAAAATTGATTTCATGAAAATGATCTAAAAAAACATCCCTCTCTGCAAAGGGAACATTAAAAAGGCGGGCCGAAGATTTGCATCGGGTCTCCCTGGTTGTTCTGCTGTCAATGAAAAAAAGACCTTTTGTCTTTAAAGCAGAAAAGATCTGGTTCATCCGTGGTGAGTCAGCGGTAATTCTTGAGCCCATATGATTATTAACCCCTTTAATGTAGGGGACATTAGCAATATTATTATTAAGCTGGGCTATAAGGAGATCAGGAGTCATGGAAAAAAGTATTCCACCGGGTCCAGGCTTCACCTTAGGATATTCATTGGGTTCCATGGGTAAATGAAGCATGATTTCAATCTGCTTTTCCCTGGCTAATCGGGCTATCTTCTTGCTGAAGGTTCCATGGGGAAGAACCGACAGAGTAATCACTCCATTGAGGTTAAGGAATTTTTCGGCAAGTCCCATATCATAGCCAAGGTCATCAATTATAATTGCAACCATGGGTAGATTCTTTGAAACTGGTGGGAGGGGGACAGGTTTTATCGACTTTGGGGGATAAATTTTTTTTTCTAACTCAGGATAAATTTCATAAAGAGGAACCTTTGTAACCGGTTTTTTTTTTAAACCCTTCTTTTTTTTAATACATTTTTTTTTTGCTGTTTCTTCTACATGATCTTTTGTTTTACGTTCAGGTAGTATAAAATCATGGGTAATGTACCCCGCCAAAACAGAAAAAAGAACCAGAAAAAAAAGGGCTCCAATGGTTTTACTCAGCTCTGATTTCCGGCTCTTTGATCCTTTTTTTTTCAGATCCGCCGTTTTTTTAGAGCGGACTTTTTTCTGTTTTGGCATATTTGAACTTCAGACCTCATAATTCCACAGAAAAAAGGGGCTATTGCACACCATTTGCGGTTAAAATTTCATAACCCAGAAGAAGATTAAGGGCGTAACCAACCTGGTTGTCCAAAAGGAGTTTTTCCCTGTTTAAAGTCCCGTACCTCGAATCGACTTCACTGGTTGTTTTCTCTTTTTCAATTCCCTCATCTTTTGGCGTTTTTTCCCTCGCTTCGTCAGGTTGTGCGTTGAGATGATTTTTCAGGTCCTTTTCTTTTAAATATTCTTTTTCTGAAACAAACTTCTGCTCAGAAAGAATCTCCCTTTTTAAAACAATGTCAGGTTTAATGCCCTGAGCCTGAATTGACTTACCGCTTGGAGTATAATATCTGGCAATGGTCAGTTTAAGCCCTGAACCATTCTGCAGGGTTTCAACAGTTTGAACAGAACCCTTGCCAAAAGATGTTGTTCCTATAATCAGTGCCCGTTTATGATCCTGCAATGCCCCTGCAACAATTTCCGATGCACTGGCACTTCCCCCGCTGATCAGAAGAGCTATTGGATAATCACGTTTTACATCATTGCTCTGCGCCTCATAAACTTTTATACGGTCCTTCCTGCGTCCCTTAATTGAGACTATGACACCATCTTCAAGAAAAAGGTCAGAAACTTTAATAGCCTGATCAAGAAGTCCCCCTGGATTATCACGAAGATCCAATACAAGTCCCTTTAAAGGGAGGTCCCCGGATTCTATTTCCAGCAAGGCATCTTTAAGGTCAGAAGCTGTATGAATCTGAAAATTTGTCACTCTGATATATCCGTATCCAGGTTTTAATACAATGGACTTAACACTTTCTATGGGTATTATATCCCGAATCAGCTCAAAATCTATCGGCTCTGAAACCCCGCTTCGCAATACGGTTATTGAAACCTCTTCACCCTTGGGGCCTCTCATTCTTTTTACAGCTTCCCATATCATCATCCCTTTTGTGGATTCACCATTAATTTTAATAATAATATCCCCTGATTTTACTCCTGCCTTATGAGCCGGGGTATTTTCAATGGGTGATATTACTGTGAGCAACCCCTTGGGCATACTGATAACTATTCCTATCCCTCCAAATTCACCCTTTGTTTCAATCTTTAGATCTTCAAATGCTTCAGGGGGAAGAAGTGAAGAATGGGGGTCAAGGCTGCTGACCATTCCCTGGATAGCCTTTTCTATAAGTTCTTTGGGTTCCACATGATCAACATAATTTTTTTCAATAAAATCAATTACATCGGCAAAAGTTTTAAGTCCTTCGTAGGTCTCATCACTATTAGCAGAAAGATCCCTGTCATATACTGCACCAAAGGTAAAAAAAATTGCCGCTACAATTATAACTAATCCGAATCTTACACTTTTTGTTGCTATTTTCATATCCCACGCACCCCTTTTATTAAAATTTTAGCTATTTAAGCGAATATAAAGGCTGCCCATATATCATAGATCCCCCACAAGGGAGCCTGTATTTTCGAAAGCTGCAACGGCCTCTTCTTTTTTCAGTTGAATCTTAAGAGCAATTTTTTCTTTTTTTTGAGCAGAAAGTATAGCTGTAAGGTTAAGACGTTTCTTACTATTTAGTTCAAGTTCTTTAAATCTTTTTTTATCAGAAGCAAGTATAAACTCCAGCCCCGTTTTCCCCCTTAATATTTCATTTACGGATTCCGATGAAAGAATAACATGCATTCTTCCCAGACAATGAAGCTTATAAAGAGCAACAATACGCCTGGACGCATAGTCTATACCCAGTTCATATTTTTTTTCAACCTCTTTCAAGAATCTGATATTTTCATTTACATTTTCATCAATGGTATTTATCCTGTTTTTAATGGCAACAATACGTTTTTTTACAGAATCAGGGGCAAAATCGATATTATTTAAGCCTGATTTTTTTCTCCCCTCTTGAACAACGAATTTGTCTGCCTTAAAATCTTTTTTTTCAATATTGACCGTTTTTAGATGAGTTCTTACGCCTTTATTTTTGCTGTCCCCAGACTGTTTATCCCTTTCTCCTTTGAGTTGCACAGCTAAAACAGCCCCAGAATAAAAAAGTGTAAAAGTAAAAATGAGTGATATAATTTTAATCATCTCTCTTTTAAACCGTTAATCGACAAATAAGAGCCGAGCAGTCCGGCAAAGATGCTGCACAGCAGCATAATAGACAAAAAACGGAAATCAAAAAATTTGATGGAGAAAAAAGTAGTTGTTAGCCCGTTAAAAATGGTTGTAGAAAAAAAAAGATAAACCAGAAATACTAATAAAAGACCGATAATTGAACATGAGGCACCATAAATAATCCCAAGGATATAAAAAGGGGTGTTAATAAATCCGTCTGTGGCACCCACAAGACGCATTATTTCAATTTCCTGCTGGTCTGCATAAAAAAGAAGCCTGATGAAGTTAGCCACAACAGATACTCCACCTGCAAAAAAAATACAAATAAATATGTATCCTGTTAACCTGAAAAAATAAAACAATCGTGCAAAACGCCCAAGACACTCCTGCCCATATTCAACGTTACCAACAAAAGTGAGTTTTTCAATATTTGCTGCAAGGGATTTAAGCTTCTCCAAATCCGCCGAAGATGGAAGAACCTGAATTTCAAAAGTATCAGGAAGAGGGTTTTCTTCAAGAATTCTGAAAATAGCGAGTTCCCCAGGCATGCTTTTTTTAAGCGTGGATAATCCGTCTTTTTTTGATATGAATTTAACGCTGTTAACTCCATACACCTCAAGGAGTTGACGTTCCATTTCAAAACGATTTAAATTATCAGAATCGGTCGAAATGTATGCTATGAGTCTTATACCCTTTTTCCATGAATCCATTATTCCGTTAACATTTATAAAGCAAAGTAATAAGACGGATATTAAAAAAAACAAAAGTGTAAAAACCGCAACAGTTATTATGCTTAACAGCCTTTTGTTCCGCAGTTTATTTATAGCTCGCTGAAAAATTAAAAGCATGGTTATTGAGTTTTAGAAAATTCTATAGTGTCTGATTAAGATTAAAAACACGACCACCTGTTATATTGACAAGTTCCCTGTCATGGGTTGCAAGAACCACAGTTGAGCCGCGAGTATGAAATCTTTTTAAAAGATTAATTATAATACTGGAAGACTCCGAATCAAGATTTCCAGTGGGTTCATCCGCAAGAATTATCTTTGGGTTAGCCACAACCGCCCTGGCAACTGCCACTCTCCGCTGATCGCCTTCTGAAAGGGTTTCAGGATAAGCATTCTGTTTTCTATCCATGCCCACCATTTTTAATATATTATTTGCCCTGTTTACACGTAATCGTTTATTGTAACCGATCACTTCCAGGACAAGGGCAACATTTTCAAATAGAGTTTTTGCAGGAATTAATTTGTATTTCTGAGAAATTACACCAATTTTTCGTCGAAGATGGGGAATCAGACTGTTGGGTATTTTTGACAGGTTCATGCCGTCTATTATTATCTGCCCTTTGAATAGACGATCTTCAAGATACAAAAGTTTTAGGAGCGTTGTTTTTCCGGCACCACTGGGTCCGGTTATAACAACAAATTCATTTGCACCAATATTAAGAGTTACCTGGCGTAAAGCATCTTTGGAATCATAGGATTTTGTAACGTCATGCATCTGGATTAATGAAATTTTCATTTTTACCTGTCAATAAAATATACTCCATTTAAGATTTGACCGAAATACCATATGTTGATATAAATATTTCGGTTACAAGGAGTGCTGTCACCAGTTTTCCTTACCAAAAGCCTTCACTGAACTCCCATAACATGCTTCTTCCAGTCAGTGGAGGCTTTTTATTTGAAATACTTGAATTTTCAAAAAATTGTTGTATTCTTTGGCATATTGATTGCCTTGCCTAACATTTTAATTTTTATTTCCTGAGCCCTGACAGTTTTCTCAATATATATTCGCTGAATAGTTAGGAACGAAAAATTTATAAGTTGAACGAAATAGCTTGTCTTTTGGCCCATCTACTTCGTTGCATCAAAGGCCGAATGTATAGCAACCTTTAATGCGCCTTGTATATGGGCCAAAATCCTGCGCTATTTCTGCTCAACTTATTTCATCTCCGTTCCTTACGTTATTTTTTTCGAAAACTCAAGTACATCTTATGTCCGATAAAACATTCAAAATAAGTTTTTAAAAAACCTGTACTTTTAGTCTGGCACTATATAGGTGGCACAGGCATCATCCGACTCCCAGGCACAAACCCTTGCAACCCTGACAGATGATTCTTTAATTACTTTCTGAAGTTCTTTGGCAATGTACTGTGCTACATTTTCTGATGAAGGATTCCCATTCTGAAAAAAAGGGAGCTCATTTAAAAATTTATGATCAAGGCTTTCAATAATTTTTCCTACATGTTGCTTAATTTCTCCAAAATCTATTAAAACGCCGGCATTGTTTAAAGTATCCCCCTTAAGGCAAACTTCAATTTTCCAGTTATGTCCGTGGAGATTTTCACACTGCTTTGCAACCATTTTGAGTTGATGAGCTGCTGCAAAACGGGTTATAACTTTTAACTCAAACATAAATGCTCCCTAGGCTTTCCTGGCTGATTTTACAGATTCACCCTTAAAAATATTTTTCAATTTGCTGGTAATTTTATTAGATTCTATCCTGGCAAATTCAGTAAGTAATTTTTCCTGCTTTTTATTTAAATTAACAGGAGTTTTTATAACAACCTGTATTATCTGATTTCCTCTTTCATCGCTTCTGAGTGATGGAATCCCTTCTCCAAGAAATCGAAAAACAGCACCTGGCTGAGTTCCCGCAGGTATTACAAGGGTTTTATCAGCCTTTAATGTGGGGACAGAAATATCATCGCCCAAAGCGGCCTGAACAAAGGAAATCGGAATCTGGCAGATTATATTTTCGCCATCCCGTTCAAAAAAATCATGGGGTTTAACATGGATAAAAACATAGAGGTCCCCAGTCCCTCCACCCCTGCTGCCGGCCGCTCCTTCCCCTGTTAAACGAAGTCTGGACCCTTCGTCAACTCCGGCGGGAATTTTCAAAGTAACTTTCTTACTTATATTTACCTTTCCTGTTCCTCTGCATAAAGTACATGGATTGGAAATAACCTGGCCTGCACCGCCGCAATACCTGCAGGTTGTCCTTACAGTAAAAAACCCCTGGCTCTGGCTCATCTGCCCGGTTCCATTGCAATGGGAACAGGTTTCCGGTTCTGCTCCACCTGCGCATCCTTGCCCCTTACAGTCAGGGCATATATCCGGCTTATTAATATCAATTTCAGTTTCTGAGCCAAAAGCAGCCTCCATAAAACTTAAGGTGATATCATAACGTATGTCACCTCCCCGCTTCCCCTTACTCCTTGAACGACCCTTTCCACCCATTCCAAAGAAATTTTCAAAAACATCTCCAAAACTGGAAAAAATATCATCAAAATCTCCAAATCCACTAAACCCTGATCCCTCAAGCCCCTTATGTCCATATTGGTCATAAATATTTCGTTTTTGAGAATCCTTTAAAACTTCATAAGCCTCTGCAGCTTCCTTAAATTGTTCCTCAGCTTCTTTGTCTCCGGGATTTTTGTCAGGATGATATCTCATGGCCAACTTCCTGTAGGCCTTTTTTAATTCATCATCACCGGCGTTTTTATTAACCCCCAGAATTTCGTAATAATCCCTCTTAGTTGTCATTGAGCCCCCAAAGTTATAATTTGCCTCTTATCAATCGGTATGCTATAAATTTTATATATAATTAATTTCACAGGGTATCACTCAATGAAATTATTTATGTGGTAACATATATATACTTTTCGAATAATATAAAACATGAGATTGAAATGTCAATGCAGACTCAAGAGATACCTTTTGTTAAAGAGATGTTCAACAAAATTGCCCACAGGTATGATCTCCTTAATCGGCTGTTGAGTTTAAAACAAGATGTATTATGGAGAAAAACCCTGGTTGGCGCCATGGATATCCCTCAACAGGGAAAAGTGCTCGATGTTGCATGTGGGACAGGGGATGTTCCCATTGAAATCATAAGCAGGACCAGGGATGATGTTTTGGTTTTCGGCATTGATTTTTCTGCAAAAATGCTTGAAATCGCAAGGGAGAAGATAAATATTTTACCCCATGGTTCAAAAATACATCTTATTTGCGGAAACGCATTTACCCTGCCTTTTTTAAGAGAAACATTTAATGCCGTTACCATTGCTTTTGGCATAAGGAATATCAGCGACAAAAAAGGTGCTTTAAAATCATTTTATAAAAGCATGAAATCAGGGGGGATGATCCTCATCCTTGAACTCACGGCTCCTGAAAAAGGGTTGCTACTTTCTGTTTATCTTTTGTATTTTCAGAAAATACTCCCTTTAATAGGGTTATTTTTTTCAAAAAATAAAAAAGCCTATACCTATCTCCCTGAATCTGTAATGAATTTCCCTAAAGATGCCGCATTTATAAAAATAATGCGACAGGCAGGATTTGATAATATCAGATATAAAAAAATGACAATGGGAATTGCCACCCTATATACAGGATACAAAAACAGCAGACCAAAATAACCCGGCAAATCCAGGTATGCACATCAAGTATGCACATATAGATGTTCAGATAATAAATTTCATAAAGCCAGATGGCGAATTATTGCTGAAATTCGACCAAGTAAAGTTAGAGCCAACTCAAAAAATCTATATAAACGGTCTCCTTACAACAGTCTCTTTTAACCACCTTTTGTCGTCTTTTTCAGGATATTGTATGTTGTAGTGAAGGCCGCGGCTCTCCTTTCTGTGCATCGAGCATTTTATAATAAGGCCGGCCACGGTGGCGATATTTCTCAGCTCTATTAAATCACCGGCAATTTTAAAATTCCAGTAGTATTCAAAAATTTCTTTTTCAATATTTTCAATACGTCTTTTTGCTCTTTCAAGGCGTTTGTTGGATCTTACTATTCCCACATAATTCCACATGAGCCTTCGTATTTCATCCCAGTTATGGGAAACCATGATTCCTTCATCACTATCTGTTGTTCCGGTATCATCCCATTCTGGAGGTTCCTGCAAATTTTGAAGTTCGGATTCATTTAATTCTTTTACAGCCTGTTTTGAAGCAGCATCCGCATAAACCAGAGCCTCGATCAATGAATTACTGGCAAGTCTGTTTGCTCCATGAAGACCTGTGCATGCGGTTTCCCCCACTGCATAAAGGCTTTTTATATCTGTTCGCCCTGTCATATCCGTCACAATACCTCCGCACATATAATGGGCGGCAGGAACCACTGGTATAGGGTCTGTGGTTATATCTATTCCAAAGGATAAACACTGGGTGTAAATATTTGGAAACCGCTTTTTTATAAAACCTGAATCCTTATGGGATATATCCAGAAACACAGAATCGTTCCCGCTTTGTTTTAATTCAGTATCAATTGCGCGGGCAACCACATCCCTGCAGGCCAGATCCTTCATGGGATCATATTTTTCCATAAAGGCTGTCCCATCCCCACGGATCAAAACCCCCCCTTCCCCTCTTACAGCTTCTGAAATCAGAAAATTTTTAGCATCCGGATGATACAGACAAGTGGGATGAAACTGGACAAATTCAAGGTCCGCCACAGAGGCGCCTGCCCTGTATCCCATGGCAATCCCATCTCCTGTGGCAATATCAGGATTGCTGGTATAAAGATAAACCTTGCCGGCCCCCCCAGTGGCCAGAAGTGTTATGGAGGCTGAAAATGTATTCACCTGTCTTGTTTTTCTGTCAAAAACATAGGCCCCGCAGCATAAGATATCATGGGCCTTGGTGACAAGGCCACTTTTCATTCTGGTTGAAAAAGTAATAAGATCAATGGCAATATGGTCTTCATAAATTGTAATTTTGTCATTGTTTTTCACATGACCCACAAGTACATCTTCAATCTCTTTACCTGTTAAATCCTGGGCGTGTACAATACGTTTTTGTGAATGCCCCCCTTCACGACCCAGCTCAAATTCCGGTTTTCCATTCCCTCCGCTGGAATCATTGCCGGCAAGATTAAACTTAACCCCAAGATCAATCAGTTCCAAAATTCTGTCAGGACCATTTTTAACAACCTTTTCCACAACTTCCAGATTACACAACCCATCTCCGGCAGCCAGTGTATCTTTTATATGAAGATCAAAAGAATCTACTTCGCTGAAAACAGAGGCAACCCCCCCCTGGGCCCTTGCAGTGTTGCTGTCTGATATACCCCTTTTTGTTACAAGGGCTACGCTGCCGAATTCTGCCATTTTCAGGGCAAATGTGAGACCTGCAACTCCACTTCCGATAATCAAGAAATCTGTTTTAATACTCATTTGTCTTCCCTGTTAATCGTTTTTTCATAGATTGCCTGTATTTTACTCCACTATATGTCGAAAACCTTATGAAATTAATTCACTAAAAATCACCCAATATTATTGCACATTGCTTCTGAAACTGCAAGAAAGGTTTACATATCAAGTGCTCACCCATCTGCTCCTTAAGTGTATTATATATGTTTAATATTAATAATTCCCTCAAAAGATTTTAAATTTATTATTAAAAAACTGTTGACAATCTATGAATCAATTAAATACAAGGAGACTACTACTTTTCATACACTTCCTTAATAAAAAATAATTTGCTCTTTTAATAGCTTAGACTAGATAATTTACCCCTTAATTGTGGCTTTATTTTTCATGTTTTATGAAAATTCAATGTAACTATTCAGCTGATATGTATAACTTCAGGGATAATACTGAAGTATGCTTAAAATCAGCGACGCTGAATAGTTACAATTTAATCAATATTTATTAACAGTATGAGAATTTAATCAATATTTATTAATTGCGTTGCAAAAGGAGGTTAGTTTTATGAAAAAAGTCATAGGTTTTCTGGTGGTATTATTTTTCCTGCCCTTTTTCGTCTACATTTCGACCCTTGCAGCAGAAGATGGTGAGGCTCTCTTTAAATCAAAATGTGGAAGCTGCCATAAAGCAGGGGGAGAAGGGCCTCTGTTTTCTCCTGTAAAATATGCATCTTCCCAGTGGGAGAGATTTTTTGCAAAAAATAAGCATGAAAGGAAAAAAGATATAAGCGGTATTGTCTCTGCCGGCGAAGCAGATGCCATTGCAAAATATCTCAGCAATCATGCCGCAGATTCAGATCTGCCCATTGCGGCTGGTTTAAAATAGCGGCCGGTTTAAAATAATAACCGATTTAAGGAGAAAATAATATTATGAAAAAATATGTCAGCCTCTTTATATTTACATTACTATTATACACTCTTGTGCCCACTGTTGCTGCTGAAAAAGTTACCATAGACAGCGATGTTCTGAAAAAAATCCTTGAAAAACAGAAAACCCTTGAAAAAAAAGTTAAAGCCCTTGAAAACCAACCTTCAACAGGAGAATCATCTAAAATAATAAAATATCTCCAGGAAGATGCTATAGATATTGGAGAAAGGCTTGATAAGATCGAAACCAAATCCATCCTTGACAGGGTAACCATTGGGGGGGAATTTAGAACACGGGTCGAGGCTTTTCATTATGATGATTATGCAGACCCTTTAACCGGCAAAAAAACGGATCATGATATTGATGAAATATTCTCCTCACGCCTCCGCCTTAACCTTAAGGCAAAAATTGCAGAAAATATAATTTTCCACGGCCGGCTTACCTATTTTAAATTATGGGGTGACAGTGATTTTGCCACGGCAGCACGGGATTCGTCATATCCCAGCGTGCCCAATTCAGAAGGGGATCTCCATGTGGAAAGAGCATATATAGACTGGTTTATCCCCAAAACCCCTGTTTCCATTACCTTTGGCAGGGTCCCCACCAGCGAAGGTCCCCCAAATGAATTAAGGGAAAATACCACAAGAAAAGGGACATGGCCCAAACTGGTGGTGGACGGTGAGATAGATGCAATCTTTGTAAATACATCCCTGGACAAATGGACAGGGCTGACCAACTCCATGTTCAGAGTTGCCTATGCCCACCTGTACCAGAATAATGCAAGGGAGACAGGGCTCGATCTCGACGATGGATTCTCACCTGTATTTGTCTTTGAAACAGAGGTTCCAGGGATCAAAGATTCTTTGTTCTGGATAAGCTATGTAAAAATCGAGAATCTTCCTCCCCTCACTCAAAAACTTATACCTGCATCCTTTCCTTTTGCGGTCGACTCCACACCCGATGATGCAGGATATTTGGATCTATTCAACCTCCACTTACAGTTTAACAACATTAAAAACAGCGGCCTTGATCTCTTTTTGTCAGGAGCTTATATTGAATTTAGCCCCAGATCTGAAGGGACTGTTTTTTCTACACCTGCAGGTTTTGAAGTGGGAATATATGGTGATAATCTAAGCAATAATCTCGGAGACGACAGGGATGGCCATGCTGTTTTTGCAGGTTTAAGATATAAACTTCCGGTTGGAGGGGTTTATGCGCCTAAAATAGGCTTTGAATATAATTATGGTTCAAAATACTGGACAGGATTTTTGTCAGACGGCTGCGGAGATATGGTCAACAAGTTGGGGACCAACGGAGACGCCTATGAGCTCTATTATATCCAGCCCGTTGATGAAAAACACCTTTTTTTCAGGGCGGGGGCGGTCTACATGGATTTTGACTATAATAACCCCATGGCCATATACGGCTCCCGGCAGAAAAGTGACATGAGCATAACAAACTTTTATCTACTTGCAGACGTGAGATTTTAACCCGTAAAAGACCAAACATTAAATAACTGCCGCAAATAAAAAAAAGGCCGTAAAATATAATTTACGGCCTTTTTTTTATAATCTGTAATAGATTGGTCGGGACGACTGGATTTGAACCAGCGACCCCAGCGTCCCGAACGCTGTGCTCTACCAGGCTGAGCCACGTCCCGACTGTGATGACATTATTAATCCTTATTCCTGCCCATTGTCAATGAAAAAAGGATTATCTATAATAATTGTCTGTTCCCTTCCTGGCCCCACAGATACTATACCCACAGGAACCCCTGAAAGTTCCTCTATTCTGTTTAAATATTTTTTAGCGTTTTCAGGCAAATCTTCCAGGGTGCGTGTATCATCAATCTCCTGGGACCACCCAGGCAGGGTTTCGCAAACAGGGGTACAGGCTGCTAAAACTTTCTGATCCGCTGGAAAATCTTTAATAATTTTACCATTATACTCATATGCGGTACAGATTTTAAGGGATTCAAGACCGCTTAAAACATCAAGTTTTGTAACAACAAGACCGGTGAGACCATTTAACCTGACCGCGTTTTTAAGCATCACCATATCGAGCCACCCGCATCTCCGTTTTCTACCGGTTGTTGCCCCGAATTCAGCCCCTTTTTTCTGAATTTTTTCTCCAATCTCATCGAAAAGTTCTGTAGTAAAAGGACCGCTTCCCACCCGCGTGGTATATGCCTTGACAATACCTATTATTTTATCGAGTTTGGCAGGGCCAATGCCTGTTCCACAACTCGCATTTCCGGCAACAGTATTTGAAGAAGTAACATAGGGGTATGTACCATGATCAATATCAAGATGTGTTCCCTGGGCACCCTCAAAAAGAATATGTTTTTCCTGTTTCATCGCCCTGTCCAGCTCCACAGAAACATTGGAAATATAGGGAGAAAGCCTTTTTGCATATTCGCTGTAAATATCAATTATACTTTGGGGATCAATGGGTTCAGATGAAAGAAATTTTTCAAGGTAAAAATTTTTCTCTTCCATGACCGTAAAAACTTTCTCCTTAAAAACATCCGGATCAAGAAATTCCACAAAGCGTATCCCCCTGCGGGCCATTTTATCTTCATAGCAGGGACCTATTCCACGGCCTGTTGTCCCTATTTTTTTATCCCCCTTCATCTCTTCCCGGGCAAGATCAATCTGTTTATGATAAGGCATAATAAGATTTGCGGTTTCACTTATCCTGAGATTATCCGGCCCAATCTTTATGCCCATATCGGTTAAAAGGTCTATTTCCTCAATTAAAACAGCAGGATCCACCACCAGCCCGTTTCCTATTAAACAGACCTTTTCCTGGAGAATTCCGGAAGGGATAAGGTGGCTTATAAACTGCTTACCATCTACAACCAGTGTGTGGCCGGCATTATTTCCCCCCTGAAACCGAATTATTATATCTGCAAATTCCGCCAGAAGATCGACTATTTTCCCCTTACCCTCATCACCCCATTGTGTTCCAACTATTACAATATTCGACACAAATTGCTCCTTTATTTACATAACTTTTATATAAAAGCTGCTTTAATTTTCAGTTTTCATCAGATTATACCTGCTGCCGTACATATTAGCTGAATAGTTATATTTTTTCAGCAGTATCCGGTTAGAAAATTGCAAAAAAGAAAATAGAGATTTTATTCTATTTTTTTGTTTCGCCTGGCGCGGAAAAAATCCTGAATCACAGCTCTGCATTCTTCTTCACATATGCCACCTGTTATTTCAAGTCTGTGGTTCAATCTGCTATCCTCCGCAAAATTGTATAATGACCCGGCTGCCCCCCATTTTAAATCATGGGCCCCGAAAACAACCCTTTCAACTCTGGCATGCATAATTGCCCCCATGCACATGGGACAAGGTTCGATGGTAACATATAATGTTGTACCTAACAACCTGTAGTTTGAAATTATGGAGCCTGCTTTACGAAGCAGCAGAATTTCAGCATGGGCAGTGGGATCGGCCAGTTTTATAACCTGATTATATGCTGAACATATAATATTTTCTTCTTTATCAAGAAGAATAGCGCCAACCGGTACCTCATTATTTTCACCCGCTTTTATCGCCTCATTTAAAGCAAGCTTCATAAATTTTTTCTGTTTTTTCATAAAATAAAATTAAAGTTGACTTATCAACCAAAATAATCTAAAACTCAATGCAAATGCGCCCGTAGCTCAGCTGGATAGAGTGCCGGACTACGAATCCGTAGGCCGCCCGTTCGAATCGGGCCGGGCGTACCAAAAAAAAATCAATGGGTTAATCGGTTGGCCGACTAACTCATTTTGTCGTTATGCTACCAAGTTCCCCAAAACTGTTTTTTCCAATCTTCTTGCTGACTCCTGATTTACAGGCTTCATTAAATGAGCATAAACATCAAAAAAAAATGTCTCCGAAACATATTAGATTGAGATATCGGTTTGCCTGCCTGATTTGAAAAAATTAACTTAAGGACAATCTGTTTTCGGAAACCACTATAGATCCTCCCTGGGGTTTATTTCAGACATCAGGCCACCTTTCTTTTTTCAAAAAAACTTCACCCTGTTTTCATAATTTATCTCCATATAAAACAAATTAATATTCGACCCAGCAATACTGCACCTAAACCGAATATAAAATGGATTCCAATATTTAAAAAAGCAAGATAAAATCTTTTGTCATTCATTAGATTGACAGTTTCATTGCTAAAAGTGGAAAAGGTGGTGAATGCCCCTAAAATTCCGACTAAAAGGAAGAGTCGTATTTCATTTGAAAAAATGTTCCCCACTTCATCCATCCGTAAAAGCATACCAATCAGCAGGCACCCGGCAAGATTAACAGTTAGGGTTCCATGGGGGAAATTATCAATTTGTATCCATTTCTGAACGGATCCGCTGATTATATATCTTAAAACTGCGCCGATCCCTCCCCCAGCGCCGACAATAATTATTTTATTCATATATCAAAGCTCAAGTTTAAGGCTGTTATTTTGGTAACTATTCAGCTGATATGTATACCTGTAGCGTGTCTTAAATCAGCGCAGCTGAGTGGGTACTTGTTTTGTAACTATGTAATTATTTTAAACTACTGACCAGTTATTAATGAATTGTTTTCAAATGTGAAGTGTGCTATATAAAAAAGGAATTTCAGGTCACACAGTGATAACTTTTTTGCTACATGATAACTACATACAATTCAACTGGTTATATAGCAGCATGACTAATGGCACAGGCATTGCAGCAAATTTAGGCTGATTCCAATTAGCAGATAAGCATTTATTAATCTTTAATAAAAAGCATCTATAAATTAAAATGAAATTGATCAGATTAAATATAAAAGACAAGAACCCTGAGACTACTCAATTCGGTGAGAATGAGCTTTATCTTTACAACTCACCGATAAAACTTCACGCTGAATATGAAGTTATGAATGAAAAAAAACAAAATGCCGGGATAGATATTCTTTTACTTTATTACGGATCAAGATGGACTTTTGCTTTAGATATGCTTGACAATCAAATAGACGGTTATCTGCATGCAATTTACCATGAAGGGAGCAAATATAAAATTTACCGCAAAACAAAAGATAATAAAAAACGGCATTTGCGGTTAGTAAAATAATATTTTTTTATCTAATATCTTCTTCAATAATATTAATCTGATCATTTGTTTTTTGAACTTGAGATTTATTCGGTCCTGTTTTATCCATTCTGGCAGAAGGCTGGGTATCTATTATTTTCAAAATAGATGCATATTTTTTATCTATTTTTATTGAAAGCTCCATTATTTTTTTTGAAAAATATTTGCGCTCATTTTCAAGTGACTTGTTAACAATGGCTTTATTCGCTTTAACAGAGGACAAAATAGAAGTTTCTGTTTCTATTTTTTTTAACGAATCTGAAAATTCTGTTATATCGGTTGTGATTTTTTGATTTGCTGCGTCAAGTTTTTCTGTAATTTTTTCAATATTCTTATGTACAGACGCAAAGACTTTTTCGTGTTTTTTTAATGTGGCTTTCAGCTCTTTTTTACCTGCTTTTAGAGAGTTATACTTATTCAAGTCTTTTCCAATTTTAGTAAGAGCTGTCTGCAGCGATAAAGTCATACTTATAACCGAATCCATATCATTTTTAACAGACTCCTTGAATTTATCATGCTGCTCTGAAAGCTTTACAATTCTTATCTCCATATCTTTTGAAAGCTCAGCAATTTCATGGACACTTGTTTTGCGTATGGCTACTGATTTTTCCTGAACTATTTTATTTCCCTGGATATCTTTATACACATAATAAAATGTGGCAGACACAAGGGATGCAAAAAGAATAAAAAGGATTGTCATTCGACGGTTTAACTTATCAATCAAAGGGCTATTAACCGGATGGGCATCATCTTCATTATTCTTTACTGAGCTTTCTTCCTCATCATCACCGGGTTGAAATGTGAATTTCACCTGCTGATCATCTTTCATCTTCACCTATTCCCATTCAATAGTGCTAGGGGGTTTTGAACTTATGTCGTAGACTACCCTGTTTATTCCCTTAACCTCATTAATAATCCTGTTGGAAATACCTGCAAGAAGCTCATGGGGTAGTCTTGCCCAATCTGCGGTCATGGCATCATTACTTACCACAGCCCTTATTGCAAGGATATTTTCATATGTACGTTTATCCCCCATTACTCCAACACTTTTAAGGGGTAAAAGAACGGCAAATGACTGCCATAATTTTCTGTAATATCCGCTCTTTTTTATCTCATCTATCAAAATATCATCTGCTTCCCTTAATATATAAAGTCTTTTTTCAGTTACCTCGCCGATTATTCGTATGGCAAGCCCCGGCCCTGGAAAGGGTTGGCGCCAGACAAGTTCGTCAGGAAGACCTATTTCCCTTCCCAGGAGGCGAACCTCATCTTTAAAAAGATACTTTAAAGGTTCCACCAGCTTTAATTTCATTTTTTCAGGAAGTCCACCCACATTATGGTGGGACTTGATTACAGCAGAGGGGCCTCCAAAGGCGGATACAGATTCTATAACATCAGGATACAGTGTCCCCTGTGCTAAAAAGACCGCATCCTTTATCATACTTGCCTGGGCCTCGAAAACTTCTATGAATAGTCTTCCTATAATTTTTCTTTTCTCTTCAGGATCGAGGACCCCAGACAGTTCTGTTAAAAATTTATCTTCCGCATTTATAAATTGAATATTAATTTTCAGGTGCTCATTTAAGGTCACCTTAAGTTTTTTTTCTTCATCTTTTCTCAAAAGACCATTATTAACAAATATACATGTAAGCTGTGTATCAATCGCCTTATGAAGGAGCATGGCCACCACTGAAGAATCGACCCCGCCGCTTAATCCAAGAATAACCTGTTTATCCTTTACAGTATCTCTTATAGTATCAATGGCATCTCTGGCAAAAGATTCCATTGTCCAGTCCGGTTTGCAACCGCATATGTTAAAAAGAAAATTGCGAAGCATCTGTTTTCCATCCGGAGTATGTTCAACTTCCGGATGAAATTGAAAACCATACATTTTTTTATTAGTATCTGCAATTGCAGCAGCACGGGTATTACTGGTTGAAGCTGTTATCATAAAACCCGCTGGAAGTTTTTCTATGGAATCTCCATGGCTCATCCAGCAGGTGGTTTTACTTTCTATTTCCTTAAAAATATTCTTTTTATCGTTTATTTCAAGCTCGGCAAATCCGTACTCCCGTTTCCCTGTTTTTTTAACGCTTCCACCCAGGGCATCAACCATAAAATGAAGTCCATAGCAGATGCCGAGTACCGGTATGTTTAACTCAAAAATTCCTTTATCAATTTTCGGACTGTTTTTTTCATATATACTGGCAGGACCTCCTGACAATATAATCCCTTCAGGATTTAACGATTTGATATAATCAGAGTCAACATCACAGGGATCAATCTGGCAGTATACTTTGCATTCCCTTACTCTGCGGGCTATAAGCTGGTTATATTGAGAACCAAAATCAATTATAAGAATCATTGAGTTGCACCTTTAAAAAACAAAAATTGTAATTCCATGTTATGAATAAGGGAGCCGTAATTTTAATCACGTAACAAGGTTAAGGAAGGAAAATTTTATAAGTTGAACGAAATAGCTTGTCTTTTGACCCATCTACTTCGCTGCATCAAAGGGCGAATGTATAGCACCTTGTATATGAACCAAAATCCTGCGTTATTTCTGCTCAACTTATTTCATCTCCGCTCCTAAGTGGTTTTTAGGATAGTATTATCTGATAATCCATATTACATTTCAGATAATGTTCATCTGAAGTTATTTGAAACTTACCTTTTTCGTGCAGTAGTTTAATACAACTGCAAAAAAATGTCAAAAAACAAATCATCGGGTTCCATGGTTTATGACTTCTCAGAAATTCCCGTTCTGATTTGTGTTTAAAAATTTGCGAAAACAGGTTCTATGATATATCATAACAGGTTGATTGTAATGATTTTCTCAGTACAAACAGATATCACCAAATAGTTAAGGAATTTAAACGGGTGCTTTCCTGTGTACCAGTGGATAAAAAGGATAATAATTCATGATAAACTTCAAAAAGCTTGATAAACTCAAAGAGAAGCTGGATTCTTTTCGCCCCCTTCCCCAGGAAATTGTAAACAATCTCCATGAAAATCTTCTGCTCCGCTGGATATATAATTCCAATGCCATAGAGGGGAATACTCTTACTTTAAAAGAGACTAAAGTAGCGCTGGAAGGAATCACCATTGGTGGTAAAACCATGAGGGAGCATTTTGAGGTAATAAATCATAAAGAAGCTATTCTTTTGGTGGAAGAGATGGTGAAAAAAAAAAACCCTTTATCTGAATGGGATATAAAATCTATTCATCAGCTTATTTTGAAAAACATTGATGATAAAAATGGAGGTATTTATCGCTCTATTAATGTTACTATTTCCGGCGCAAATCATGTCCCCCCTGATTTTTTTCAGGTTCAGGCACAGATGAGTGAATTTATCGAATGGTATATGAACGAAGGAAGGGATTGCCATCCCGTGGAGCGGGCAGCCAGAGTTCATGCTGATTTCGTAAAAATCCACCCTTTTGTTGACGGAAATGGCCGAACTTCCCGTCTTTTAATGAATCTAGAACTGATGAAAGACGGGTTTCCGCCGGTTGTGCTCCCTGTTGAAAACCGTTTGGATTATTATAAAGCTCTGGACGAAGCGCATACAACGGGCAATTATAATTCTTTTTTTGTGCTGATTATTGATATTGCTGTGAAAGGGTTTAAGCCATACTGGCATGCTTTGGGAGTTGTATAGATTGTCGCATAATAAATTTCACCATAGTAGGGGCGGATTCCATATCCGCCCATTCATATCCGTAAAAAATACTGCAGGGCAGAAATGGATTCTGCCCCTACACCATCAATACCCGAAATTATGCAATCATTACAGCTTACAATCCAAGTTTATCTGCCACCACCTTTCTTTGATAGGCTCCATCTCCAAATAATAATTCCAGCTTTTTCGCGCTTTTCGTGTATAAATGAAGGTCGTATTCTTCTGTAAAACCTATTGCCCCTGTTACCTGGTGGGCAATTTTAGTTACATCTTTGTATGCCTCCGCACACCATGATTTGGCAATGGCTGCTTCATTTTCACTATCAAGTCCTTCACTTATCGACCATGCCGCAGAATGTGCCGTTAGTTTTGAAGTTTCGACTTTTGCAAACATATCAACACACATATGCTGTACAATTTGCAAGGCTGACAACGGTTTTCCGAATTGAATTCTCCCATTTAGATAATCACGGGTCATATCCATTACCTTTTGCATGCCACCAACGCACTCGCAGCTTTGCGCTGCAATAATAAGGGGCCAGATTTTTTCAATATAATCCCACCCTTTGCATTGTTCCCCGATAATCATTTCAGGTGAAACCATTACATTGTCAAGTGTTATTGAATAATCAATATAATTTCCGAAGATTGTTTTTAAGGGTGTAGCTGTAAGACCCTTTACTTTGCCGTCAACTGCAAAAAGAGTTATATCTGTATTGACTGAATCCATTTTTGCAGCACAGATTATCATGTCCGAGACATTGGCATAGGAAACAAAAAGGACAGATCCGTTAAGAAGATAGTTTCCATTGGACTTTTTTGCGGTTATTCCCACCTGATTTTTGCCGTAAAAACCTTTTTCGCCTGAAATCGCTGCAGTAATAATGCTTTCACCCTCTACAATCTTTGGTAAATATCTGTTTTTTAATTCTTCTGATGCATGGTTTTGCAGTAAAAATCCACCCATCAAAACCGTAGAGAAAAAAGGACTTGGCACAGCACCTCTCCCCAATTCTTCAAAAAGAATGGCAAGATCCATAAAGTCGGCTCCTATGCCGCCGAATTCTTCATCAATGGCAATCCCCAGCCATCCTAACTCTGCCATTTTTTTCCACACCTTTGAAGAATACCCTTTTTCATCAACTATGAGTTCTCTCACCAGAGACGCGGGAACTTCTTTTTTTATAAATTCTCTAGCTGATTTGCGTAAAATTATTTGATCCTTACTAAAATTAAAATTCACTGTAACCCTCCAATCTTATTGATAATAACATAGGAATCCGCTTTTGTAAAAACGAAAATTATTTTAAAGAAAGTTTTAACCCGCGTTTTGCAATTATATTTTTAAGTATTTCCACAGATCCTCCCTGCAGGGTATAGGACGGACTCATAAGATAAGACTCAGCCACAATTCCCTTGAAAAGTGCCTTTGGGGAATCGGGCATAATAAGTCCGTGGAGGCCCATAATGTTTGTAGCCAGATCAGATAATTTTGCTTCAAAAAGAGTGCAGAAATTTTTACCGATGGCTGCTTCATAATCAGGAATTTTACCATCATCGAGGAGAGTGGTTACATAATAAATATATTTTCTTCCCACCTGGAACTCCACTTCCAACTTAGCCAGGCTGTCTCTTATAATGGGATCCTTTGAAAGGGGAACTCCATCTTTTTCCGTAGTTTTTGCATATTCAAAAAGAGCTTCTTTGGCACTGTAATTCTGAATCAACCTGTCGATTGTTGCCCTTTCATAAACAAGATTCGTCATTATCTGACGAAAACCATTACCTTTTTTGCCTATGAGATATTTTTGATGAATTTTTACATTATCAAAAAAAACCTCATTAAATGAATGGAGCCCAACCATATTAATAACGGGACGGATTGTTATTCCCGGAGTTTTCATATTGATCAGTATTTCACTAAAAGCATTGTGCTTTGGGGTTTTGGAATCAAAACTGGTCCGCATAAGACCCCATCCATAATCGGCTGAATGGCCATGGGATGTCCATGTTTTTTGACCATTTAAAATAAAATAATCCCCTTCTTCCACTGCTGATGTTTCACACGCAGCCAAATCAGACCCGGCATTGGGTTCACTAAAGAGTAAACAAAAACTCACCTGAGCATTAAGCATTTTTTGTAAAAATTCATTCTTGAGAAAATCTGAGCCGAAATGTATAATGCCGGGCCCAACCTGACGGTCGGCAAGATAATGATACCCTACTGGAGCCCCGGATTTAAGAAGCTCTTCCAAAATAATACATCTTTCAAGATATCCGGCGCCCTGGCCTCCAAATTCCTTTGGCCAGGCAATCCCTATCCAGCCTTTTTCTGCAAGTTTTTGTGAAAATTCAGGAGAAAATACAAGTTGTAAAGAATCGTTGGTAAAAGGATATTCCCCTTTTTTCTTCATCGATTCTAAAAAAGCTCTAATATCTTTTTGTAATCTGCTTTGTGCTTCTGTTAACCTTAAATCCATTATCTTTCCTTTTTGTTAAAAGTCACTAATCACTTCTTGTCCAGCTTTTCAAAAAAAATATGGGCCTGGCTTTATTTTGAGCTATTTAGTGCTGAGTGTTGAGTCGTGAGTCGTGAGTATTGAAAAAAATTTACTGTATCTTTATTTTCAATATTCACCCCTTATATCTCATATCCTAAAATGGCCGAAATTAAAACCAACCCCAAAAATATTTAAAGCC
>Ga0190313_1000153_pt1 | contig 44180 bp, 48 predicted proteins | sample 4870071011_MG_FD_169989 | JGI IMG/M metagenome (GOLD analysis project Ga0190313, IMG submission 169989) | Hydrothermal vent sediment bacterial communities from Southern Trench, Guaymas Basin, Mexico - 4870-07-10-11_MG | ecosystem: Environmental > Aquatic > Marine > Hydrothermal vents > Sediment ... | reverse complement strand
TTAGGCAGAATGGACAGAGGTCTTCACGAAGGCCTTCCATGCCCTCACGGATTGCCTCTTTAATTGAGAGCCAGATGTCTCTGGCCAATTGGCTGTCCAATTGACGAAGGTATTTTTCGTCCTTCTTGTTGAAGTAAAGCTCGGAGGGCTTGCCTGTTGCCTTAGTGATGAGGCTAGCCTTTCCTTCCATAAATCTTATTAGCTTCTCTTGGCTAGTCATTTTGATACCTCCTTTGGTGAAGTTGGTGGTAAGCTGCCAACCTGTTGTGTTAAATTATCTAGTAAAGCATTTATTCTTAATGACTCTATCCTCTCAACTAATTCCCTATAGAATTCATTCGTCAGGACGTTCTCAGATGCCCCATATAGATAGTCAAGGCCTCTTTCCCGAATCTTTTTAAAATGGCTGTCTGGATGAGAACATACTCCGTGCTGCTCGGCATAGGGACATATGTTGCACTTGTGTTTAGTTATTAGGCAAAACGGACAAGTGCCTTCGTATAAACCTCTTTCGCCCCAACTGACTGCAGCCTTTATCGAGCGCCAGACTGCCGAAGCTAGCTCATCGTCTAGCTGACGAAGGTATTCTTCGTCTTTTTCGTTGAAGTAGAGCTCGGAAGGCCTGCCTAATGCTTTAGCGATAAGGTAGGCCTTTCCCACATAAAGGCTATTAGCTTCTCTTGGTTAGTCATAGTGTCCTCCTTTGCGGGCCTTTGCGAGCCAAAGGCTCGCAAGAGCCACTGGCTCGCTGCGTTAAATTATTTAACGAAGGGTCGGCAAACCTTCGATTTGCCAAACATTGGCCTTAGTCTCTTCTCTAGAGAAGAGGCCCGTGGCCTCATCCGTAGCCTTGTCAGCTTCGCTGACGCTTCGAGGTGAGCCTGCGGCTCACCAGCCTCGTTGGCAAGGCCAACGACAATTCGGATGTTCGCCTATGGCTCACCAGCAAAGCCTTTGGCTTTGCAGTTAGCAAGGCCAATCTGGATGTTCGCCTTGCGGCTCACCAGTCATGGCCTTTGGCCATGACATTGGCCATGACGCTTCAGATGTTCGCCTTATAGCTCACCCGACATGGCTGAAGGCCATGTCGCAGTCAACGGTCTTGGCCATGACGAAGTCATGGCTGCCATTGTGGCCAATATACCACAAAACGGGTGCTGTGTCAAGTGAGTTGAACCAAATTGACTTCAATTTGCGGTTATTTTGGTGCGAATGCACCAAAATGACTTCAATTTGCGTGCATTCGCACGCAAATGACTTCAATTTGCAGTCATATTTTGTGTGCCAACGGCACACAAACCGTTAAAATCATTGGGAATGACCATTCCGACTTCAATTTGCCATGAAGTCTGTCTGGTCTCCCTCTCCTCCCTTCGTTAAATCATTTAACGCAGAGGCAAAGCCTTTGGCTTGCCAACTTTGTTGGCCAACTTTGTTGGCCTTCCTTCCTAGTTTTCTCTCTCTCTCTCTTCTTTCATTTTTTTTTTACAGCAGAGAGAAAGAAGATAGTGGTGGACACTAGCGGACGGAGTCCGCCTGCGTTAAATGAAATGGATGGATGGAGAGAAAGAGACCAGACAGACTTCACTGCATTTTGAAGGCAAAATGGTTTTGTTCAATGATTCCAATGGTTTGACGTGCGAACGCACGTCAAACCGACTGCATTTTGAAGTCAATTGTGTCCAAATGGCTTCAATTCGCAGTCAAAATGGTCAAATTTGGCTTCAATTTGAAGTCAAATTGGCGACGCCAATTTAACAAAGGCATGCCTACGGCATGCCAAAGGGCCTCGTTGCTGTGTTAAAAATTTTAACACAGGCAACAATTGCAGGCTGGGCATAGCTTATAAGCATTACTGGAGCGAATTGACTGCGAATTGAAGTCATAATGGCCATTTTGCTGTTAAATTGGCGTTGCCAATTTAACAAAGGCACGTCATTAGCATGTCGTAGGCATGTCATTGGTCGTAGGCAAGGCTCTCTATAGTATAGAGAGGCCTACACCATTGGCATTTGCATTGCCCTTGGCAATGCGAGCTGGCGAGCAAAGCTCGCATGGCCGTAGGCCATGCGGTAGGCCATGCGATAGGTCATGCCGCTGCGTTAAAAAATTTAACATAGGACAACGCCTTCGGCGTTGTCAGCTTCGCTGACCATCCTTTGGCCGTTCAACGGACGGCCAAGCTGGCCGTAGGCCTGGCCAACAATCTGGCCAGCGACACTGACCACAGCCTGGCTACGAGCCTCGCTCGCAAGACCGCAGCCCGTAGGCCGTAGGCCAGCCTTGGCGTGCCTGGCGTGCCGCAGGCACGCCCTGATGCCAGCCGTAGGCTGGCCACCGCTTTTGTGGCGACCTTGTCGCCACAATGGCCGACAAAAAGAAAGGCTGGCCTTTCGGCCAGCCCACTGCCATTGCCTACTTCGTCAATTTCGCTAACAACTCCTGCACCTTCTCAGGGTTCGAAACGACAAGCCTGGCCAGCTCGTCTGGCAGGCCAAGCTTCCTGAGTTCCTGCACCCTCTTATTCGGGTCAGCCAATTGCCGACCAGCGTCCCTTGCATGCAACCGCAGGCCTTTCTTCTGTAACTCTGCAAGAAATTCCTCTGATTGGAGCCTTAGCCACCGTTGAGCGGCAATTCGCCGCTCGCTAAGTGCCCAATCGATGAGCTCGTCCCTAGTGCACCCTGTAAAGTCCATCGTGCAAGGAATCTGGTAACTCTTCCCTCTGGGAAGGTTACCACCACTGACCTTCATTACGAATTCCCTTTTACTCATAGCAAACCTCCTTTCAAGGACTTATCGTTAAACAAAGAACCAAACCTTTTCACCAACGGTGAAAGGTTTGGTTCGTCCTGCGAACCAGCCCCCGCAAGGGGATAGCAATCGAAAGTCGTATTAATGTCCTACTCTCACAAAATTTCCCAAATTTCTGAGGCCACCACTATTGCCGTCGGCCACTATGTGGTCAACTCTGCGGGCGACAGCCACTGGCGACGACTTTTGTCGCCCAACTGGTGAATTGCCAGAGGCAATTCACCTCCAGATGGCCGCAACCAAGACGGTGGCCTTGCTGGTGAATTTGCCACTTGGCAAATTCACCTCACGATTGGTCAGGTCAATAGTGCTGGTGAATTGCCTTGCAATTCACCTCACGATTGGCATCGCTGGTGACGGCCACTTTTGTGGCCACCTGTCTGGTGAATCACAGGGCGATTCACCTCTAGGTTGGCAATGGCCAACCTCGTTGGCCATTTGTCGCTGGTAATAGGCTGACACCAAGCTGATGAATTACGCTAGTAATTCACCTCGAAGCGTCGTTGGCGTTGGCGCTAACCTTGTCAACGCACGCATAGCGTCACATCGAAGCGACATTGACGCTGACAAACAACGGTCGATGGCACTGATGCTAGTCGAGCCGACGAAGTCGGCAGGTGAGGCCGAAGGGGCGAACATCGAAGCGGCAATGACCTTGACGTTGTTAGAGGCGATGGTAACGTCTCTAATATCGTTAAGGCAATGAAGCGGCGTGCTACGAATTTCAATTTTGTGCTACGCACCCGCTGAGGTGACTTCCACTGTGTTAAATAATTTAACATAGCATTCGCAAAGCCTTTGGACTTACAGTCGCAAATGCGATAGCATTTGCAAACTGGTGGCAGGCCGTAGCACGAATTGCCATTTCGTGTTACAATTAAAGGTAGCACCCTCCAGGGTCGGATATAATATATCAAATGTCAAATGAAATGTCAATGGGAAATTTGTAACCCATTGAAATCATTAACACGTGCCCTTCACACGCACGTAAACGGCCAAATTTCGCATTTTCCGTTGGACATGGCCAATTATATTGGCCAATGTCCAAACGTCCAAATTTGACCCATTACGTGCGTGTGACGGCCATTTGATGTAATGTTCATATCCACCAATTTATCAATCCATCAAATTATAAAATTTTATGGTTGCCTCAACAATTGCCTTGACAATTGCCTCAATCCGTGATATTATACACCCAAAACAAACCAAAATGGAGTCAACCATGCAAACCACAGAAGTCAAACAGACCCTTAAGCCATCTAACGATGGCAGCGATAGCAATGAGTGGTTTGAGCCCGACTGGCACCTCGACAAGCGTCGTAAGCCTCCCTCTGAGAAAAAAAGTTGGAGGCCAAAACAACTATGGGCTCGCCATCACGAAATTAAAAGGCGCTTGCTACTAGGCCAATCTAATAAACAAATAGCCGAGGCCCTCGGCATCCACTCTCAGACCGTCTCATGGGTTCGCAACTCTCCTGTCATGCAAAAGGCCCTCAAAGAGCTTAGCCAAAAGCGTGACGAAGCCGCTGTCGACCTCAAAAACCAGATTATGGAGCTTGCTCCACTAGCTATAAAGCACTACAGGCGTTGTCTCGAGGACGAAACTAACGAAGTCTATTCAACCTCCCAGCAATTGAAAATTGCTGGCGACGTGCTTGACCGTAGCGGTCTCTCACCCAGGCAAGTGAGTAGGCACGAGCATTTGCATGCACACCTGACTACGGCCGAAATAGAGGAAATCAAACGGCGGGCTCGTGAAGATAGCAAGCGGAGTGGTCTACTAACGGTCGTTGTCGAAGACAACGACGTTACCAAAGGCAATGGAGGTGATGGAGGTTGGTATGTTAAATAATTTAACACAGAATGCCTCACGAAGCGAAGTCCAAGACATCCTAGTCGAGTGCTATCGCAATGACAAGCTCTTTTGCAAGACTTTCTTTCCCGAGAGCTTCGATGGCCCTTTCACTAGCCTCCATAATGCCATCTTTGACCTCATCAATTCAGAGGCTCGTAAAGTGGCGATTGCCGCCCCTCGTGGCATTGGCAAAACTACAATCGCTCGCACCAAAGCTGCCAAAAACATGCTTTATCGTGACTCTCGCTTCATTGTCTACGTATCTCTAAGCCATGACGCTGCCATGCTCCAGACTGAAAACCTCAAGCGTAGCCTCGTAGGCAACTCCATTGTTCGCAAAGTGTTCGGCCCTATCAAGCCCAAATCCCTCGATAAGGACTTCCAAGAAACCTTCTCCAAGCGTGCCTGGGTAGGCTACGAAACTCTCGTCCTCCCTCGTGGTGCTCAGCAACAAATTCGTGGCCTCGTCTATAACAACAATCGTCCTGACCTCTTCATAGTTGACGACCTTGAGGACGACGAACTCATCTCTAACCCCGAATATCGTAAGCAACTCAAAGCCTGGTTCAACGCTGTCCTTCTAAAGGCCGTAAGCCGTTACTCCCATGATTGGCGAATAATCTACATTGACACTCTAAAGCACGAAGACTCCCTCCTCCAGGACCTCCTCGATGACCCTGATTGGGAAAGTATACGGCTCGAACTATGTGACGACAACCTTAAGTCCAATGTCCCTGAAATCATGTCCGATGAAGAAATCCAAAAGGAATACGAATACCATGAGCGTAATGGCATTCTCGACGTCTTCTATCGTGAATACCGTAACCTTCCAGTTTCCACAAAAGACGCCACGTTCAAAAAGGAATACTTCAAATACTATGAGCCCCAGGATTTGGAGGGCAAACTAATCGATTTTGTCGTCCTGGGTGACCCTGCCAAAACTGCCAAGTTCCACTCGGCTGACTCAGCAATAGTGGGCGTAGGCATCGACACAAAGGGACACGCTATCTATGTCCATGATATCGTCTATGGCAAACTTCACCCTGACGAATTCTATGACGAACTCTTCGGGATGGCCTTCCGCCTAAATGCCAGTGTCATAGCCGTTGAAGAGACAGGCCTCAATGAATTTATCAAGCAGCCTATTAAAAATGAGGCTGTCAAGCGTAACTGCAAGGCTGAACTCGTATGGCTAAAGGCTCGTGGTGGTAGCCATGAAGAGAAGGGCAAAGACCGCCGTATTGCCTCTCTCGCTCCCTATTATCGCCTCGGCTACATTTACCACAACAAAGGCGTATGCAACGTCCTCGAAACCCAACTCCTCTCCTTCCCAAGAGCTAAGCGCAAAGACGTAATGGACGCCTTCTCTTATATCGTCGAACTTCTTGACATTGGTGACCGTTACTTCGAACCGCCCGAATATGAAGGCCAAGAAGACAACGAGGATGCTCTCTACGAAAAGCTTGAACTCGAAAGTGATGAACCTTTAGAGGGTTGGAGGATAGCCTGATGCAACAATGGGAAGATGCAATTATAAGACTTGAGACGAAATTTGATAAGCGTTTCGAACATCTTTCGTCTCAATTAGAGGACATCCGTCTTGGACTTCAGCGTATAGCTGTTCAGGACGAACGTATTAATATGTTAGAGGATGGCCTTAATAATCTCAGAGGTGACATTCATGCTCTCGTCAAGCCTAATGGCGTCATCTCCAAAATCCGTCAATTCCAAGCATCATGTCCTCGAGACAAGGTCAATTCTATCCAAAAATATGTCGTAAGCCTTACCCTCGCCATCTGTGGTGGGTTGTTAGGCTTCGTAGGCAACATCCTTCTAACTTACATCAAAGGAGTGCATTGATGGCTGAGCGTAGATTGTGGATAGGCAGTGTAGGCCCTTTCCTCTACGATGATGAGGATGTAATTACTGATGAAGATGGCAATGTCATAAGTAACCAAAAAGCCCTTTTTACCGACGGAGAGGTGTATGGTGCTATTAGTGGCTCTAAAGTCTCTGACGGAGACTCGATTGAACTGTCCTACACTCCATCTAACTACACAACTAGCGACCAAAAGCTGTCATCTCATCTCGAAGGTATTGATAATGAGCTTGGAGAGGATTCCAATGAGCTGGCCGACCATGAGTCTCGCATAAGTGACATCGAACAACAAATGGCGAATGCTTGGAGTGGGACATTCCAGACAGGGGATGGCAAAACCGTGACTGTCCAAAATGGACTCATTACAGATGTTTCTTAGGAGGTTAAAATGGCAAAGAAATGGATTCAAAAAGCTATTAAACGCCCAGGCGCTTTCACCCGTTGGTGTAAGCGTCAAGGTTTTAGCGGCGTCACAAATGCCTGCATAGCTAAGGGCAAGCGCTCTAAAAATCCGAAGGTTCGTCGCCAGGCCAATCTGGCAGCAACTCTACGTAAGATTGGCAAGAAAAGAAGAAAATAACGCTGTGTTAAATTAATTAACGTAGCAATGGAGGGATAAATGTCTAGAGCTTCATATATACCAAGGGCTTTTATAGATGAGGTAATTGTAAAAGATATAACTGTGAACAATATTATGAACTCAGTCGGTAGTGCAAGAACAGTTGCAAACATAGCAGCTAAGGTCGATATTATTACAGACCTTTTACAAATAGATACTTCCAAACTTGAAACAGGCGAACAATTTTACGTTCTTGGTTATCACACTAGAGACGATAGCGGTGGCGGAATATTTTACTGGGATGCTGATGAAGATAAAGCCAATCATAATGGTGGAACTATAATTGATCCAACTCAGCCTTTTCCAAATGATTGGAGTGATATATCGCAGCAAAACGATTGGTTTACAGCTAGTGGTTCGGGTAACGGCTGTTGGAAAAGAGTGCATGATAATAATATAGACGTGGGATGGTTTGGAGCTAAAAATGATCCCGCAGTAGATTCTGGAAATATAATAAAACATATTTGCAATACATTTACAGAGAACATTACTTTAATAATTAATGATATTTTTTATATTATTTCTGATGTTACTATCCCAGAAAATGTTAATTTAAAATTTTTCAATGGCGGAATATTAAATGTTCTAACTCAAGATATATCTAATGAAAATGTTGGAACTGGTGATGGTTCTACAACTGAGTTTCCTTTAACTTATTCATCAGTTTTAGAAAACTCTGAAACTATTTATGTTGATGGAACAGAACAAACTAGAAACACTGATTATACTATCAATTATGAAACTGGAGTTATTACTTTTACTTCAGCTCTTGCTAATGGAGCATCTATAACTGCTGATTATACTAGAAGATTTAAGTTAACTATAAATGGTGGAGTTGATGCAGGATTATTTCAGATATTTAATGGGGATGGGGTTGTAACTGGCAACCCTAAAATTGAAGCTGTATATCCTGAGTGGTTTGGAGCAAAAGGTGATGGTATTACAGATGATAGTAATGCTTTTAAGAAACTTGATTCTTTTATTCGAAATTGTTCAAAAGGTTTAAAGATTGAAATACACCAAGGTTACTATATAACTTCTCATCCTCTTACGATAAGGAATGAAGGATGTATTGTTGAAGGAGTAGGTAATCCTATTATAAGAAATGATAATGATTATACTTTAGTTGTTGGTAATAATGGCTCTAATTCTTTAATCCAAGATATGCTGACAGGAAGTAATATAGCCTATATTGATGATACAAGCCGTTATAAAGTTGGGCAAACTGTAATTGTGACGTCTCTTTCTTCCATTAATAGTTCAGAATCTAATTTTATTCCTTTATATAAACAAGAATTCCTTATCATTGAGGTTGGTGCAAATTATTTAAAATTTTCTACAAATGCTAAGTATGATTTTAAAGTTACAGATGAAGCTGCAATAACTATTGATAAACTACCTACTAACTGTAAAATCGAAGGAATTACGTTTATGAACAATTCTACAAAAATACCTTATTTAGTTAGTATAGGAAGTGGAGTCAATGTTGAAATTAAAAATTGTGTTTTTGATAGTCATACTGCTTGGGGTTATGTATCTTATGCTTTCAACGTTCTTTTTGATAATTGTATTTTTAGAGCTTATGGAGGTATTTCTACTGCTCGTGGAACTTATAGTTGTACTTTTAGAAATTGTTCATTTATGCCCCATTGTGATAATCAACAAGGGATAATTGGATTTTTTGAAGAAAGTCCGAGATTTTTGTTGTTTGATAATTGTGATTTTTATGGTGGTAGAATACATTTTACTAACAGTGCTGATACTACACCTCCTAAAAGAGTTATAATTAGAAATTCTAATATAGAAGTAAGTGATGATAGAGCTATTGTTATTTCGGGTTTTTATAATACGAAAGGTTATGCAGTTTCTCTTGTTGGAAATTCCATTAAGTGTAATGGTGGAACTACAAGCTTAGGTAACAAAGCTATAATAGAAGCTAGATGGTTTGATTCTTTAGAAATCATTGATAATACGTTTGAAAATGTGGATTCAGATGCATATTTGATTGATGCTGGAAATTATGGTAGCTTAAGAGTTAAAGTTAGAGGAAATAGTATACCAAGTAACTGTTTAGGATTTCCAGGATCTTTGTGGAAGTATGTAACTGAGGATTTTGATTCGTTTTTTGGTCTTAACTATGGTAAACTGTTCTTAAAAAAGAGAAAGGGTAAATATATTTTTAGATGGTATTTTACTGACTTACCCAGTGCTAATGGAGAAATAATTGGAACAGGTGATGGTTCAACTACCACTTTTAGTACAGCTTTATCTTATACACCAATTGGACCAGGAACAGTAAAAGTTCACTATACTATTGGTGGAACTACTTACTCTGTTACAGATGATGGTACAGGTAACATCTCTGATGATAATGTAACAGGAACTATTAACTATGATACTGGGGATGTCAATTTGACTTTTACTACTGCTCCTGATACAGAAACTAACATTACTGTTGATTATGGAATTGTTTATACTCTATTTAACTCATATATAAGCAATGGGGTTCATTTGTATGAAGTGAACGCAATTGCAAGTCAACCTGGACTTTATACAGCTTATAAAGCGATTATTTCGCAGAATTATAATACCGTTCCCACAGTAAATACTTTAGTTGATATAAGTAGTGGTGTTTCTTTTTCTTATTCTTTGTTAGACCAAGTTAAAACAAAAGCTGAAGCAATCATAAAAGGAATTACAAATATTACGATAGAACTTATCTACTATTATCCTAATGATCCTATACCAAATATAACTATTTATAATGTATAAGTAACAAACGAAATTATATTGACTTTGGAAAAAAGTAGGAGATATTTGTTGGAATAGTAATCCTTCAGCAGGCGGAATTTTAGGTTGGGTATGTGTAGAAGCTGGAACACCTGGAACTTGGGAAACTATAGCAATTTAGTGACATAATAAGTTAAAAATCTTCAATTTTTTTTTAAGGAGAATTTTGTAAATTGGGAAAATTATTGCAAAAATTGGTAGAGTAGCGTTAATTGTTGTGGCTAACGCTAAATAAGCTAAGATAGGGTTTCAACTCCAATTGTAAAGTTTATCTCAAATGATATTCAAGCAAGTAATTAAATTTTCTTAGCTTCATATAAACTATTACCAAAGTCCAGCTTTTTGCTGGTAGTTTTGTAAACTTGTTAGACTTTTAATGATAAATGGGTTAAATAAAAATAAACAATGAAGAGGCTAAAAACAAAATCTTAATAAAGATATAGTTATGTGCTTGGTAGATTTCAAGTTAGGAATATCGGAAGCCTCTTTAAGGATTTACGTGAGACTATCACAGGCAAAGGTATTGAAGACCCTAGCAAATATAACTTTTCCATGTTCCATGAAAGTAGACGAAAGTCGGATATAGAGGTTAGAGCCATTTCTAACCCAGGAGGTGCTAATATAGCAATCTCGCTACATAGTTGGCATGAAAGAGTAGGAGGATAAAATGAAGTTCTTAGAAACAATTCCTTATGACTATCCATTTGATGGACTAAAGCCAGGCGACGAGTTACATGAACGTATAGTAGACCGTGTGCTCGACTACGCTCAAATGTCAAAGGATGAGATTAGCAAGCGTTATGCTTCGTGGCAAGAAATCGACCGTGTTCTCAATGCCTATATCCCGTTAGATGAGGAGGAAGAGCGGCTAAAGGAGGAAGACCCTACGAAGCCTGTATCTATTGTCTTCCCTTATACGTATGCCATAAAGGAAACCTTGCTGACTTACATTACAACAGCCTTACTGCAGGACCCAATCTTTCAATATGAGCCCGTCTCTCCTGAAGACATTATAGGGGCAATCCTTCTCGAGAAAAAGGTGCAGCTCGACTGCATTAAAAATAAAGTCCCTCTCGCCTTGCATGTAATGGTGAGTGATGCCTTGACCTACGGCGTGGGGTTCGTAGCCCCTACATGGACTCAGAGGTGGGGCGTAAAGCGTGGACGTTCCTCCACTAGCACTATCTTAGATTTCGTAACGAGTAGGCTTGAAAGAGAAGGGAAAGAGGAAGGGTTTGACCTTCTCTTCGAAGGTAACAAGCTAGTGAACATCGATCCTTACAAGGCTCTCCCTGATCCAACAACCTCTATCCACAATGTGCAGGATGGAGACTTCTTCGGTTGGGTAGATACAATTAGCTATTACAAATTACTAGAGATGGAGGAATTGGAAGGAGACTACTTTAACGTAAGATACCTAAAGCAATTACCGAGTAAAAGGAGCGCAATAGTCAGCGGAGATAGGGAGATTGACACTGCGTTAAATAATTTAACACAGCAAAACCAAGTCGACGTAATCTATATGTATGTCAATCTTGTGCCTTCAGAGTGGGGGCTTGGCAACAGCGAATACCCTGAAAAATGGATGTTTGCAGTAGCGGCTGACTCTGTCGTCATAATGGCTAAGCCTTTAAACCTCAAGCATGGGATGTTCCCTATAGCGGCCTGTGCTCCTGACTTCGACGGCTACTCCGTAACTCCCTTAAGTCGTCTCGAGACATTGTATGGCCTCCAAACTACGGTCGACTTCCTCTTTAACTCTCACGTAAAGAATGTCCGTAAAGCTATTAATGACATGCTAGTGGTCGACCCTTACCTCATCAACGTGCGTGATTTGAAAGACCCAAAGCCTGGCAAACTCATTAGGACTCGTAGGCCAGCTTGGGGTAAGGGCGTCAAGGATGGGGTAATGCAACTCGTCGTAAACGACATTACTCGTAGCAACATCACAGACACGAGTTGGATAGTCCAATGGATGAACTACGTCAGTGGGGTCGATGAGGCTATGATGGGAGCTCTTCGTAAGGGTGGCCCTGAACGCCTCACTGGGACGGAGTTTCAGGGGACGAGGGCAGCTGCTCTTGGCCGTCTCAAACGTATGTCCGATGTAATCTCTTTGCAGGCAATGGTTGACATTGGTTATTTTTTTGCGTATCATACGCAGGAATTGATGAGCAATGAAACGTATGTGCGGGCAACGGGTCGTTGGCAGGACGTCCTCCTCAAGGAATATGGAAGCGACTTTGTAAAAGTAAGTCCTACGGACCTAGACGTCGACTTTGACGTTGTCCCTAGAGAGGGCAATGTCCCTGGCCAGCAATCTGCTCAAGCCTGGATACAATTGCTACAAGTATTGCTATCAAATGAGGAGGTCTATAGAACATTTGACATAGTTCGCATCGTAAAGCATATAGCGAGGGAACTCGGAGCGAAGGACGTCGAGGCATTCGTTCGTAAAACTTCAATCCAGCCCCAAGTAATGCCTGATGAACAAGTCATGCGAGAGGCTGAGAAAGGCAACTTGAGACCTATAGGAGTAATGTAATGGAGTTGAAAGCGACTTTGGGTCAATGGAAGGACTTTACAGAGTCCATTATATGGCAAGACATGCAGTCTGAACTACAGATGTGGCTAAAGGATACGTGGGAGCTCTTGGAGCGTGAGGACGTCGATTGGGAGACCACCATACTTTTGCGTGGTAGGGCAAGAGCTATTAGAGAGATGCTACAACTTCCTACAAACGTTATAGCTTATTTGGAGGAGAAAAATGGCACTGAACATAAATCTTCCAAATGATTCTACCTTAATAAGTCAATTTGATGACTTTCTAAGGGAGACTCGAAGGTATATAAACGACCTCGGAGCAGTGCTCGGGCAGAACGCTTTTACTCTAACTAACCTAACAGTTACAAATGGAATCTTAAATGTGCTAAGCGACTACATAGACCCTCGATATGCAGACTTATCGAATGTAAACCTGGAGTTGGTCGTGACTACTGCGGCATCAACTGAGTCGCTCTCAGCTATGTATTATGGGACTGAGGGACAAATCAAGGTATTTATTGTAAATACCGACAATCTGACCTTTCTAAAGGAAGATACTTCCGAGGGTTACTTCGATCTAAACTCACCTGACGACTTTGAACCTAAGACTGGCGACATAATAATATTTATAAATATAGGTGGCGATGGAGGCAATGAAAGTCATGGATATTGGAAAGAGTTAACTAGAATACTTAAATATTAAAGGAGGAGATAAGAAATGAGTTTGAATCAAATAGCTACTGAATTAGAACAGGGAAGCCAAGACCTGGTTGGCGAACCTTCTACTGATGAGAATCTTGAGGGTATGGATAGTGAGGCTACAGAGAGCGAAGAGCAGAAACAGACCTTAGAAAATGAACAGGAATTGGAGGGACAGGAAGGTCAGGAGGGTCAAGAGGAGCAGGAAGGATCTGAGGAACAAGGTGAGCCAAGCGAACCTAGTAATAAGGACGAATACATAAACAATCTAAAGTCTGAGATTGACACACTTAAGAGTCAACTAGAGCTATTATTGAAAATGCAGAAGGGTGAAAATGTTAGTAGTGAGTCCAAGAGCGAACCCGAGAGTAAGCGTCCTAAAGTAGATATTGACGTGACAGTTGACGAAGACACTTACGATAAAATCTTGGAAAGCCCTGAGTCCTTTACCAATTGGGCAAAGGAGTTTGCTAGTAAAATTGCTGACAAGACTTTGGAGGCCGTTTACCAGAATGTCCCCGAACTCATTCGCAAATATGCTGATGAAACTGTCACTGTTCGCACTTACGCTCAGCAATTTTATAGAGACAATCCCGACCTTGAGCCTTACAAAGCTGATGTAGCGAGAATAGCTAACGTAATAGCACAAGCCGAACCTAATTTGCCTTATGATGAATTTTTCAAGAAGGTGGCAGATTATGCTCGCTACTCTCTCAGTCTTTATAAAAAGACAGAGGAATCACAGCAGCGACAAAAGAAGAGTGGCAAGCCTGCCTTACCAAATAAGTCTATAGGTGGAAGGCGTAAGCCAGAGGCTATAGAAGGGATGGAAAAAGAAATCCTTGACCTTATAAACTCACTTTAAAGGAGGTTGCTTATGGCTACTTTAAGTTATCAAAAAAGAACAATGAGTGAACAGGTGCTGGACAACGTAAAGTTTGTGTCCTCGAACTATGCAATGAGTGAGAATGACCAGAGTGTGTATGTGGATGCGAGTGGTAGCAACGTGACTATCACTTTGCCAAATGTGGCAGAGGCTAAAGGTCGCATCTATTGTATTGTGGTTACAGCGGTCAATACTACGACTGTAACCGTGACTGGTAAGGGCGACACTTTGACATCTTTTAGCGGTATAACCCTAGATGCAGCTGGTGCAGAGGCTGTCCTTTACAGCGACGGCATTAATTGGCATAAACTTGTCTGAAACAAATTTAAATAAGGAGGTTTGAAATGAGAACTTTTCTTGGAATGCGTGGAACTGGCGACTGGCAGACTGACCAAAGGCCTAAAAATTGGCGTGAGACTATCCTTTACCTCTACCCAAATGGTAGTGCTCCGCTGACTGCCATTTTATCCAAGATGTCATCTGAGCGCACTGATGACCCTCAATTCTACTGGTGGACTAAAATGCTGGCCAACCAGGGAGGGGAAATCAGCGGGGTTTATGGCAATGCAGGGCTGACGGCCGACCCTGGCTCCTCTATCAATGTAGGTAAAGTCCTCTATGTCAAAGTCAAGGAGGATGTGGCATCTCACTTTAGAGCTGGCCATCAGGCTTTGCTGAGGGCAACAGATGACAACTCCAAAGACTGCAACGGTAAAGTATTGGACGTCGTAAAGAACGGCGACAACTCTTATATTGTCTTCAAGGCCTTGCAGGCCTCCGACGGTGACCCTCAAACTGACTTCGGTCGTATCCTCGTAATCGGAAACATCAATCCTGAGGGTGCTCCGACCCCTGACGCCATCACCTATGACCCTGTAAAGTGGTTCAACTATACCCAGATATTCCGCACACCACTGTCAATCACCAGAACTGCTCGCCAGACACGACTAAGGACTGGAGACCAATACAAACAGGCGAAGGCTGAGGCTTTGGAAATCCACTCCATCGAGATGGAGAAGGCCTTCCTCTTCGGCTATCCAAGCGAGACTATAGGCTCCAACGGAAAGCCTGAACGCACTACAATGGGTCTAATCAACGCTATTCGTGGAGTCGCTTCTTTCGATGGCTATCCAGGGGACGGCTATGCTGGAGTTGTGAGCGACTTCCCATCCACCCATAGTGGGGTGACCTGGCTAGACGGTGGCGAGGATTGGATAGACGAGCAGCTAGAGCGCATCTTCCGTTACGGTGACACTGAAAAGCTCGGCCTTTGCGGCAATGGCGTCTTGCTTGGCATCCAGCGTCTTGTGAAGAACAAAGGAAACTTCGACTTCAAGCCAACAACTGAGGCTTACGGAATTCGTGTGACTAAGTGGTATACTGTCTTCGGCACTGTCAACCTCGTATCTCATCCACTCTTCAATCTCGAACCTTCCCTCAGAAACACGTGTGTAATCTTCGAACCTCGCAATCTCCGCTACCGCTATATCCAAGACACGACCTTCTATCCAGCTGACCAAAAGAGAATGTCTGCCAATGGTGGTCGTATTGACGGAACAGTTGAGGAATTCCTAACTGAGGCTGGTCTTGAATATCATAACCCAATTGGCTTTGGCTTGTTAACTGGCTTTAACATTGATGGCTAATAAGGTGGTAGCCACGTGAGGTGGCTACCCTATGTTAAAAATTTTAACACAGGGAATCGAGCCATGAACCTGCAGGAAATTCGTAATGTAGTAAGAAAAGAGAGTGGACGCTATGACCTCTCAGATAGTGAGCTCAACAATTTTATTAATAAGGCGCAGAGGTGGCTTGATAGGCGAACGGAGCACTTCAAAGAAGTAGCAAGGGAAATTACTACAATCTCTGCAGGCGACTACTTTGTCAGATTCACTGAATGTCGTGTAATTAGTAGCGTCCTCATAGGTAGTTTGGATGGTCTTACTGAGTTAGAGAGGAAAGACTTAAAGGAATTGAAGCTCTTCTATAAACAAATGTATTCCAAAATCCAGCAAGGACGTCCAACAACCTACGCTCCTGCCTATCTGCGAGCTCATAACATCGAGGATGGCTACATCGGCTATTTGGACGTGATGAGTGATTGGCGAACCTATAATGGCATAATACTTATGCCACCAGCTGATGGGAATTATCATGTGGAAGTGTGGGGAAAGTTCTTCACTAAGCCCTTACAAAACGATGGAGATGAGAGTTTCTGGTCTGCCGAAGAGCCTTTAATTTTGGTAAAGGCTACCTTGCGTGAAATCGAAGTGTTTCATAGAAACACCCAGGGCGTCAATGATTGGACTAATGATCTTATACAAGACCTCTACCTAATGGAATGTGACTTTCTAGACGACGATGTTGGACGCTTTGACCAATTGGAGGGTTAGTTATGCAGTATTTGGAGCATAGAATAAGACAGTTGGAGCGTAAGCTCCTTCGAATACCTAAACAGCAAATTATCAAGGTAGTGAATCCACCTATTCCAATTGACTTATATTGCAATATCCCTACATCTAATGGCATAATTGGGAGGGTATTTATCCCTTTCAATTGCATTCTACAGCGTCTCTATATTCATATAGGAGACATGGGAAAAGCTAAAATCCTAAACTTTTATGCCCGAATAGTTAATGGTGACAAAGAGATTAGGGAAAATATCGTTGTGACGAAGAGCCATACTTATGTTGGCACTCCTTTTAAAATTGAGAGAGGGTCACGTATAACTTTTGCAATCGATAGCGATGAGCCTATGGACGTTAGGGACATATGGATAAGTGGTATGCTCTATGTTGACTTAGGAGAGTGTGAAAAGCGGCTATTGGAGGTGGAAGATGAGGCTATTTAGGAAAGTATACCCCCTCGAATTTGGCCTTAAGCCCTTCATTAATCAGCCTCCAGATAGTGCTTACCTAACCGTATGTAAAGGAGTAGAGGCTACTGGAAAATTCTTACGGCCGAATACCCCAGTTACCACTGTATTGAGTGCCGACTCAAGCTATCCACGTCTACTGTCTAATAACTATAAATTGTTATTACTAGATGATTATAGCATTTATGAAGTAAATGCAGACTGGTCATTGACTAAGGTTGGCGACGTGCTAGCTGGCACTTATTGGACTTATGCAGACTTCCAGAAGTATATCATTCTATCGAATGGTCAGTCCAACTATGAATATATAAACGGCCAGGTGAGCCCAACAACTAATATGCCTATAGGCAGGAGCCTTTGCCGCTTTCGTGGCCGTATAATCAGCGGTGGTATCCTCAGTCAATGGTATGATTGTGATGAGGGTTATATTGCGTGGAGTGATATTGGTAGCAAGTCATTTGAGTTGAGTGTAAAGAACGAAGCTGGCTATTTGAATGCTGAGATTGGGGAAATACTACGGGTCGATTCAGATGATGAGCTTGTTTACTGCTATGGAACAGATGGAGTAGCCATTCTATGGCCTCATATGCAGGCATTTGGGTTTAAGAGGGTGTCAAACAAAGGAATTATGTTTGAAGGGAGTGCCTGTCGAAATCTCTTTATTGACTCTACTGGCACCATGTGTGTAGTCAATAAAGGAGTTGTTCAAGAGGTCGGATTCCAACATTTGTTTGAGGGTCTTAATGTAGCTATAGAATATGACTCAAGCGAGAGCGCCTTTTATCTACTAACCAATGAAAAGGCCTACAAGTTCCGTGATGGTAACCTTAGTGAGCTTAATGGCACACTGAGGGCTGTTTGTAGACTTGGTGGTAGTCTCATAGGCATCGGTCATCTAACTGAAGGATTTGAAATCTGGACGGATTGGTTAACTTTTGGGGTAGGTGGAATTAAGACTCTCATGAGTGTGGAGGTGCTAGGTGAGGGGTTTGAAGGCTTACAAATATCTGCAAAAATACACTATTTAGAAAGTGGCATTGAACAGCAAATTCCGTTCTTTGATTTAGCTGGAACCTTTACTACACTCAAAGCTTCTGGAGACTTGTTATCTATTGGACTGAAGGGAGGTTTTAAAGATGGCTTTAAGCTATCTGGTCTCGGCTTAAATGTTCAATTCGCAGATAAGCGGATTATAAGGGGATATGCCTATGATGGTTAAGCTATTAGTGAATCAAATTCCTAGGGCCTGGCCCTTTATAAAGGCTTGTGTAAAGGATGTAATTCCAGACTTTGCAAAGTCTGAGGAGAAGCTAAGCAATTTGTTAAAGGCTCTTATGCTAGGCGAATTTCATTGTTGGATAATAGCTGACGAAAGTCTAAAGGCTATGGTCATTACTACCATCACACATGACGGAGGGAGTGGGACTTCTAACCTCTTGGTATATTGTCTTAGAGCATTTGGGGAAATGACGAAGAGAGATTGGGCTGAAGGTTTTATTACCCTTAAGAAGTTTGCTCAGTCTAATGGATGCAAGTATATAGTTGGCTATACTAACAATAATGGGGTGCTGAGTTTAGTCAGACGTTTTGGTGGTGATACCACCTATACATTTGTAAGCATTCCAATATAAGGAGGCCTTTATGAAGATTTATAATAAAATAGTTTTAGATATGGAAACTTGGGAAGTTCTTGAAGAGGACTCCTTCGATTATGACGGTAGGGTAGCACTATGTAAAGGGGGAGGTGGTGGAGGTGGTGGAAGTAGCGGTAAGATTGACTATCCAACCTATATAAAAGTCATTCAGGCGAGTTGGCTGGGTGGCGGTTCGCCAGATGGTAGTGGAATGTATCTTATGCCTGATGGCTATAGCCTTACTGAAGTTCTTTACCAAGCATTATCAAATAACCCTTATGCAAATGTAGATGCCTTTGACCCTAGTGACCATGTCGATGCAATGAATAATGTAGCTACTTCATATGCTGATGCGATTAACAATGTAAGCAACTACATGAATAATAGTGCTGACACTCATATAGATAACGCTAAGGATGAGGTGAATAATGAGTTTAATACCACTGTGCAGGCGATAGATACTAAAATCTTTGGTGACCCAAATGACCTTGATAAACCTGGCCTGGATAAAACTATCACAGATCGAATAGAAGATGTCAGAACAAACGCTCTCAACCATGTAAACGCTGTTGGAGATAGCGACCTCGAATCTTACCTCGATTCAGTTATTGGTGCACTCAATTCCTATATTAGCGCCCTCGACTCCTACATCGACAACATAAGCCAAATAAGTGCTAATGTTGGTCAGTTTGATGACTATTTGGATGGCTTAGAAGCAGATATGAATACCATAGACGTTACCCCTAATAGCTTTTCCCCTGATGTCGAAATTCCTCTGACTACCAATCAGTTAGAACAAAAGCTAGCGGAATTTGATGCGGGAATGCAGGATGTTAATGCAGTGATGTCAAGCACTTTTGTCATTGGAAGGCATCTTGTGGCTGCGAATTTGCTGGATAACATGAATAAGGGCTTTCAGGCTGCACTGGGTGAAGCTAAGGTGCGTGCCAAGCTTGAATGGGAAACAGCTAAGCTCAATGCTAGTATAGCCGAGGCTAGACGTAAGACGGAGGCTAAACTACAGATGGGTAAGTTGAAGACTGATGTTGGACTGAGGGAGGAAGTGTTACGAGTAAAGACAGAACTTGACTTTGCAGGTATGAAGCTACAGGCGAAATTAGAAGAGTGTAAGCGTAAGGTCGATGCTACAAATATAGATGTCAACGGCAGAGTCTCAGCTGTACTAGGGCAGATTAAAAATAAATTGCAGAAGGCCAGTGAGCTCGTGAGTGTAGAGCTTGGAGTTGGTGGCCTCTATAATAATCACAAAAATAATATTGTTAAGGAATACATAGGATATGAGATGCAAGCGTTGACAGTTAGACGTTCGCTCCTAAATGAACTAATCAAATTGAAAGAAGCCTTACACTCAGAACTTTTGAAGACTTATGTGGCCTCTTATGGTGACTACACTCGGATATATGCAGAGGTGCAGAGGCTCGCTATCATAGCGTTTCAAGAAATGGTTGAAAAGAATTTAGAAATTGATGAGGCCTATGCCTCCTGGCAAATCGACAGATATATGGATGCAGGCAATGTTCTTGGAGCAGCTAGTGGAGGGACTATCACGAAGGGTAGGAAGGCTCCATCAAGTATTCAGTCGGCGTTGGCTAGTGGCATCGCTGGTGGCGGACTCGGCTATCTGGCAGCCAATGCAGGGCTTATGGGCTCAGTTGGAGGACCTGCAGGGGCAGCTATTGGTGCTGCTATAGGGATAGGCATGAGTCTTTTGTCGTAATGCTATGTTAAAAATTTTAACAAAGGAGTAATCCAATGACAGGAACGTTCAATCCTTATCTTGTAATGATGCTTTCACAGATAGGTGCTGGGCTTGACCCTCAAGGGATAGGAGGAATCCTTGGAAGGACAGCCCAGGGAACTATGCAAAGCATGCTTGTGGCTAAGGCATTGCAGCAGCAACAGAAGGTCAATAATGCTCTGCTGGCCAATTTGCTGGGTCATTTAGCTAATCCTCAAAGTGGCCTTACTGAGTTATCACTCAGTGACAAAGGGATTACGCTGAAGGGGGCAGCTCCTAAGACACAAGAACCATCATTACTAAGAAGTGGCCAGTTGAAAGACTTAAATAACTTCCTTAATACTTCAGCTGATGAATACCTAAGCCCTTTTGATTTGATAGATTAAGGAGGATGCTATGGAGAATTTAACAACCTTACTGCAACAGCCTGTTAGTTATGAGGGCATAACTCCCCAATATGCTCTACAAATAGCTCAACAGCAGGCCAATACTATGAAGTTGGCTGCGGCTTTAGCTAATCTTAGAACAGAGAATGCTAGGCTCGAGTTGTTAAAAATGGAGGCCTTAAATAAGGACAAATACTATCAAAAACGCAATGAGCTCGAGGAGCAGAGATTAGCACTTGAAAAGTTACGGAATGAGATTGAGTCTAAGCGTCTTAACATTGAGAAGGGTAGAGCCTCTGCACAGAGTAAAGAGATTGAGGCTAGAATTAAGCAGTTGAATAAAGAAACTGAGGCAATAGATAGAAAGATGAAGTTAATAGACCAGCTAAATAAGATAAAAGTGCCCGTTATGGGACATGAGGTCTCTCTTGCGACACTGTTGCAAGTAAATGGAGGGGCGTTATTATTGAAGAGTGCTGAGCCAGATAAGATTTTGGAAAGGGTGGAGACCTTCCAAAAGCTTTACAAAAAGACAGGCAAGCCTTGGCTCTCACTTAGCCTAACATTTGGAAAGCTTCCTTCTAATGACTTTGGAATGCTTCAATTGAAGAATGAGTTGGAGGGCTTAGGTGGACAGTCTGGCGAATTGGTCGACTATACAAGGCCTTTTGACATAGGGCTTAATGAGGGCAAGGGTAAGGGAAGTGGTAGAGGAGGTGGTCAAACGCCACTACTTACACCTGAAGAGATAAAAGCCTTAACAAATGCTCTTGGAGGTAACAAATGAGCGATTTGAATGCCATTTATGACAAGCTTTCTAATTATGCAATTAAGAGGATGCAGGAGCAAGGGATTGACTTTCGTAAGGCTAGCCCTGACGAAGTCAAGGGAGGGGTAGCGGCCTCGTTACAACCCCTTAGAGATGTCCTTAGGCCAGATGTATACCAGAAGCTATACGATAGAGTGGAGGCGGAAGTGCTTGCCTCAAGAGATGTGCCTGCAGAGCAGGCCTTTGACCCTATTTCCGATACTATAGTGGCGGCTGCCACTGGAGGGCTAGGGGCTGCAAGGACACTGGCTAAGACAGCTATTGAGGGATTTGGAAAGCAGGTGCTAAGAACAGCTATCTCGAGCGGTCTTGCGTCCGTTCCTACGAGCTTTATTAGCGGGCTCACGGGCGAGGCATTGAGGGACGCTGGCTATGGGGCATGGGCAGATGTGGCCGAGATTGGGACGGCAGTTGGGATAGGCCTAGGGGCGGAGCATAGACTAGCTAGGCGAATAGATGATATGATAGGCGCTAGTGTGCGAACCTTTAGTGGGTTTAGAAACCTGACGGAACGTGTCAAAGCGTCTGAAGAGGTAGTGGAGGATATAGTCAAGAGGCCGTCGCTTGAAGAGCCTTCGAAGGAAGTGCCTACGTCTAAGTTGCAGGCCCCTAAGCCTAAGGTTGAGGCTAAAGTAGATGTTGAAAAACCTGCGTTAAAAAATTTAACACAGAAACGACCAGAGCCTCCAAAAGAAGTCCTTAAAGGCCTTATTGAGCCTCCTGAGGAGCTCAAACCTCTTGTGTACGAAGCCTTGCAAGCATACAAAGTTAAGCCAACTACACCTGATGTATTCACTCCAAGGGAAATAAGACTGACTGAGCATTATATTTATAAGGAGAAGTTGCTTTGTGGCATTCCTAAGGAGGAGGCTGATAAATACATCAAGGCTATTGAGCAGTTGGAGGGCCTCAAAGAGAAAATCAAAGTCCCTTCATACGACCTCTCAGATGGCTACATAGAGAAGTATGCCGAGAGCCTGGCAAGGAGTAAGAAAGAGAAGGAAGTCCTTATCAGCGTAATGAAAAACCTAAAACGTTCACCTGACTTTAAGTTGACTATTAGTAGGAAAATGTCCACTGATGGCTTTTACGACTTCTTCCGTAATATCGTTAGGCTAAGGAATAGAGACCCTTACGTATTCCTCCACGAGCTTGGGCACTGGGCCTGGAATAATGTGCTTACAGGGAAGCAGAGGGCGGCCTTCTTGAAGACTATCTTCAGCCAATATAACTCACCCAAAGACTGGTTACGCCTCAGTGCCTTCCATAGTAGGGACTTTCTAAAGTCCCTCGATTTCTATGGAAAGAATGTAGACAAATGGCTACGCAGTCCGACTGAGTTGTTTAGCAATATGTTCTGGGAATATGTAATGACTGGACATCTGCGAGATGACACGTTCCTTAGTTCGATGGAGTCTGCTAATAAGGTCATGAGGGCTATGTTGGAGAAGTTGAAGGGGGAGGGGATTGAGCCACATCCTCTAGCCAAACAATTCATTAGTCGTCTCTTTAGACATGTGGAGCCTCCTGCCAACTTTGAGTATGGGGCAAGGACGGACGATATTGAGAGGCATTGGCTCTTCGTGTCGAGGGAAGATTTTGACAAAATCTTTACTGGTAAGTTTGATGAGTCGGATGTGCTGGCAAGTCAATTGCTTAGACAGCTCATCGATACAGAGGATGTGCACTTAGGAGATTTGCTGACGGGGGAAGTGCCTATTGACCTTGAGAAGGTCATTGATAAGGTGCATATGGAAGCCCTTAAGCTCTATCACGGCTATGGCTCGGACTATGGGTGGGAAGACCTCAGACTGGCCATTGATAGAATCAACCAACTCTTCGCACCTGACCCTGAGAGCGAAGCAAAATTGAGGGCAATCCTACGGCGTGAATATACTGCGTCTGTTAAAGGGCATGGACGTAAGCCAGTTGGCAAAACCTCCCTTGATTCATATACTGGGAAGCCTGTCGAAGAGCTCCATGAGACGGAAAGGCCTAAATACTATCGTGCTATAAGGGATGCAGATATTGAAGAGATGAGGATTGGGCAGCTACGAGATAAGTATAAGCAATACGTTAATGACTTAGGCAACCTAATCAACGAAATGCAGCTACGCCAAGTGGACAGCTTTCCTCTCGTAATGCCCTCACGGTCGACTAATGCTTGGACTAAATACCAAGACCTCTACGAGGCAGAGCACATGGACGTAATGGATGTAGCTGACAGGGTGTCCCTTGATACTGTCAATGAGTGGATGGGGAGTCCTTTTATTGGGGAGGAGATGGCAGCTAAAGCTGTGCGTCTAAGACTGTGGCCACAGGCAATTGCACTTGCAACAGGAATAGAGTTTGACTCGGAGGAGGGAGTGCCACTACCCTTTCTTGGTGGCCTGAGAGTAAGTTGGAATCCTGAGAAGTACCTCAAGTATGGAGCATGGCTCTCGCTATATTCGACTAATCCCAGGGGCATACGCAAGCTCCTTATGAGCGCCTTTAAGAAAGCGATAGCAAAGAGTGGGGTGCTTGACTCCAAGCTGGTTGACTATCTAGATGCTGTTAAGAATAGCGACTTCGTAAAGGCTTTCCATCCGACTGAAGGGTTGCCCAAAGATATTTGGAAGATGAAGTTGGATATGGAGAGGCAGAGGGTTCATTTGAGGGCACGTATAGCTAGGTTTGCAAAAGATATCAACAGACGTTTCACGCCTGAAGAGCAACGCCTTATTTCCGAATATATAGAGCGGACAGGCAGACTTGACATTGAGAATGTAGATGGTAGAATCGTTAAGCAAGCTGAGGAAGTGAAGAGCCTCATTGCTGACGTGCGAGAGATGCTTAAGACAGTGGGGTTTCTAGAGGAATATCTCAATAAGTTGGATGACCGCTATCTAATGCGTGTCTATTCGAGGTATGGCAGAGTGAAAATGAAGTTTAAGGGAGATTGGGAGCTTAGGAGGCTGTGGAAGGGCATTGGGGCTGACTATTTGAGGCCTCGTGGGCTTACGAAGAAGATTAAGGTCAATAGCCCTGAGTATGAGACGCTTGCTGGATTTGATGTGAAGAAGGGTAAGAAAGTCTATAGCACGCTGGCAACGGCTGGCGAAGGCAGACAATTTGTGCATGAAGATAATGAGGCGGTTGTTAGTATGCTCAAGAAAAATGGCCTTGTGGAGCATGAGTGGGAGATTGACCACGTTGGCAAGGGCTATATCACGTTGAGGCGTGACTTCACTACGGCCGAACGAGACTCGCTGGGCGAAGTAGTAGAGGTGGTGCCGAGGCTTGTGGAGTTTGCTAAGAAAGTGTCTAATGACTTGGCACTAGCTAACACATTCAAGCGACTCCTCAACACAGAGTATGTGGTGGATTTAGGGAAGACAAAGAATGCAGAGGCTGCATTGCTGAAACTTAAGGAAGAGGGCATCGTGCCTAACGATTGGGTGCTGGTGCCTGACGTAGAACTTATCCCTGGAAGTGGAGTCAAGAAGTATGGAGAGCTCAGTGGTAAGGCCATCCACCCTGACGTGATGGCCTTGCTGAAGACAATGACTGATGAGAAGGCCTGGAGGCTTAGGAGGAATTTGCTTGTTAAGAGTTGGATGAAGTTCCTACGTTATTGGAAGGTTGGAGTCACTGCATTTAATCCAAAGACGCATGTCTTCAACTTCATGGCCAATGCTCACTTGTGTGTTATAGATGGGCGTAATCCCATCGAGGTCATCGCCAAAGGGGTTAAACATATCAAAGGGAAGACGGACGTCTTTCAGAAGGCAATCGATGCTGGTTTGCTAGACTCTAATATCCTGAGAGGTGAGCTTGACCTTGATACGTTCTTGAGGGAGATTGAGAAGATAGAGGATGCTACCTCCTTCAAGGGTATGTTTAAGATGCTAGGGACTTATCTTGAGCTGCCCGCAAGGGTTGGGAAGGGGGGTGCTAGGAAAATTATGCGACTCTATGAATTGGGCGATGAAGTCTATAAAATGGGAGTTATAGCACAGGAGGTAGAGAAGGGTAAGTCAATTGAAGATGCCCTTGAAGCGGCTAATAGACTGTTCTTTGACTACAGAGACATCCCTAAAGGAGTTCGCTTCTTGAGGGATTGGGGAATAGTGCCATTCGCCTCCTATGCCTACAAAATCACTCCAGTGATAGCAAAGGCGGCAGTGGAGCATCCGCATAGGTTGCTTGGCATCCTCCTGTTCTATCAGATGATTGACGACCTTATGTTTACAGAGTCTTATGGAAGTGAGAAGGAGCATGGCAAAGCATTTGAGAAGAGGGTGAGGCCTGACTACCTGAACTACAGGATGTATGGCCTAGGGCCGACGAATGCTATTAGGGTGGGTAGCGGGAAGGATGAGGGTGGCTATTATGCCAAATATCTCAACGTGGCCAATTTGTTGCCAGGCGCTGATATATTGACGCCTAGTGGAATATTTGGTAATTACCCATTTGGCTTTAATCCATTGGTCTCAATCGTGTATGGCATCACGACAGGCCGTGACCCTCGCTTTGACCGTGAATTTGCCACAACATGGGATGAGGCCAAAGCGACTGGTAATTTCAAGCGGTATTTTGATGAGCGGCTGAAGTTTATCCAACAACAGCTAATGCCCAATATTCCAGTGCCTGGTATGTGGTCGTATGATAAGATAGGGAATGCTCTTGCAGCGCAAGGGCTGCTGCCTAAGGAGTTTGCTGAGAGCCAGGGATGGACAGGCAAAAACTATTTTGGAGGCATTTACAGCCTGCCTGAGGAATTGCTAGGCATGTTCGGGTTTAAGACATATAGGGTATACCTAGACCAGGAGTTTATACGGAAGATGGGCAAGCTCAGTGGGTTTGCAAAGAAAGAGAAGATGAAACTCCATAAGATGCTTAAAGATCCCAGGACGTCAAACTTTGAGTTGGAGAATGAAGTTAAGAGGTATGAGGGCGTGTTGGAGGCAATGGCTAGGAAACGAGAGGAATTGGCAGGGATGTATGTGAGGCCTAGGAAGTAGTGGGCCGAAGCCCACTATGTCTAGTCTCCTATCATTTCATCAATCAAGGGATTGTCGATTAGCTTGACGAGCTTCAATGCAAGGTAGCGAATCTCAAAGTGAGCCTGGCTTGTTAGGCGGACATTTAGGAAGTTAGCCAGGCTCCGCATGTTGATAGTCCAAACGAAGGTGGTTCGCCAGCTCTCTGGCACATAATACTTGAGTTTGTCATTTGGTAGATGCTTGGCCCTCTCAATAAGAACGTGGATTCTATCCACCAAGTCATTTATGTAATGTTCTGTATGTTCGTGCTCCAGAGGAGGGATTACAAAGAAAGGCTTAATAAAGTTGAGGCCAAGCTCTGACATACCACTTGCCATTTTAAGGAAGCGTTTGAGCGTTCTGCGAGTGCTTTGGACACTGTAGGAGGCTATCCTATGACGGACGACCTCGTGGAGACAGCCTCTTGAGCAGCCATCCACTAGGAACGTGTAATAAGCATGTTCAAAAACTGAGTGGTGGCCTTTTCGCCAGAGAGCCTTGAGGAGCTTTATGTCGGCCTCTGGCGACGTCTTATCATAAGAATTGTAGCAGGTTCGAGCTGCCAAAGCTATGATTGAAAGGTCTGGGTGTCTTAATACCTTTATCTTAATATTGTCCACGTTAGGCCTCCTTATTCTGCGTTAAATTTTTTAACGAAGCGTTAATTAACATCCTCAGAACAAATTGCTCCTGTTGACTAAGCCCACAAAATGCTCTAAAGACTTCCATTATTTTAAGGAAGGTCGTTAGAGCGTCCTGGGGACTTTCCTTGTCCAGTAACTTGAGTATGTCGATGGCTTGGCCAAGCCACTTTTTGTGTGCCTCTCTATCCCAACAATCAGTGATGAGTTCCTCCAGATACCAGGGACAACCATCGCACTCGCCGTTGGCATAGGCCATCACGTCATCACAGTGAGGTTCGTTGCACATGAGAGTGTGCAGGTAATCAGCTATGGTCTGTAGTATCTCCATCATCCTTTTGCCCTCCCTCTCTTGGTATATGAACGTAGAAGACGTCTCCGTCTTCCACGACCTTCTTAGCAAACCCTGTAGTCTCAATCCCTCGCATTATGTCCTCGAAGTCCCTATATGAGACATCAAAGCGGACGAGGTTGTAGAGTTCGCCCTTCTGTATCTTGCCTCGTAGGCCTATCTCACTCATAATCCGTTCCATTACAGCGCTCGTGGAGTTCATGCCGACACCTGAGAAGGCCTTCGGCATCTTGCGTTCCGTAGCCGTGAGGATGTCAATAGCGTCTTGCAAATCATGTTCAGTGATTTCAAGCGTCGGGCGTCTGGCTGCAGAAATTATCATGCTCAGCTTCATGACATGCGTAGGACGACGCTCCACATAGCCATCCAAACGAGGGTCATTGAAAGGTGGGTTCTCGTGCTGTTTGATATACCACTCTACCCATAAGTCTAGAAAGCCAGGCGTTATGCGATAAGGGCCTCGCATCATATGGATCTCTTCAATGTCATGGTAGAGCTTGTCCTGGAGCTCTTTGTCAAGGAATACGGGGGCAGGAGCTATCTTGCCCTTGTCTTCTTCGAAGACGAAGATTATACGACTTGTGAGGCCTCCCCCTATGGCGTCCATCGGTAGGGCAGAGCGGAGCAAGTCAGGGGTGGTTGCACCTAGCAGGTTGACCCAGACGCCATAGATATCGTCCTCACCCATGTTCTTAGTGCGGTAACGCCAGCGCTTACGGCAGTCATACCAGTCGGTTAGGTCGCTCAGCAATTGTTGATTGTGGTAGCCTAGGAAGACGGTCAACTCAGGAGAGATAATCGTAAGGCTTGAGTGGACAGTTGACGATGTAAGGCCGTCGAGGTCAGGAATGGGTTCTTTTGCATTGCAAAGCTCACGAATCAAGGCCTCACGGGTGATAGCCTCGGCTGCCAGCGGAATATTGAGTGAGGTCATTATGTCAAGGGCAGGCCCTATGGCCGTGCCCTTACGGGCACGTCCACTGGGAGCGACCAGCACTATATACATATTTGGGTAGAAGGTGATAGTGCCCCACTGTAGCCATACTTTGCGTTGGAGAGCGGCGGCTACAGTGGAGATGGCACACCAAAGGTGGAACATCCTTGGTGGTTCAGTATCTTTGACGAACTCTAGGTAGGCTTCAATCCAGTCATTTAGAAGTCTTGCCATAATGACGCTCCATAATCTCATTGTAGGTTTGTTCGAGAAGTTTGGCAAACTCGTTTACGTCGTCAGAGATTTTGGCCGACTTTAGCTCATGGCCATACTCTTCCTTGTAGAAGTTGATAGGCATCATGGTCAGGTCAGCAGGGATGACGAATTCCCTTCCGTAGTGCGTCTTTAAGGGCTGTTCAAGGGAATGCTTTATCTCCAAAAGCATTCGTGCATGCTCTTGCCAGCCAATCTCTAAAGGCAACTCAAATTCGATAGAGTCGTGCACCTGATTCAGTAGGATGAGTGGACGAAAGAGGGATTGGTTATAGTAAATGAAGTTAATGCCACGCTCATTGATAACGTCTCCTACAGTGCCCTGCGGAATGCAAGCGTAGGCATCCTTAAATAGTTGGTCTCCCCACTTGTCGAGGAACAGGGTTTTGCGTCCCATTAAGTTGGTGATTGTCCTATTTTCGGCCAGGCATTTCTTGACGTAGGCATGAAAACCGTTACGGACGCCTGGGTAGGCCTTATGATAGGCTTCGACAATGAACTTGGCCTGGCTTTCTGGGATTTCGTAGTAAAGTGCGAACGTTTTGTAGGAAAGGTCATAGTTGAGGCCGTGATTGGCTTTCTTACCCCAAAAACGCTTGGTCTTCGTTCCATCGCCCAGGTTACAGGGGATGTCGTTGGCTGCCTCTTCCCTTATTTGTTCGTAAGGGTCGCCAAAGATAAGGGCGGCCGTAAGTGAGTGGACGTCCTTTCCACTTTCGAAGGCCTCTATCATAGATTCTATCTTGCCCACGTAGGCAACAATGCGGTTCTCGGCCTGGCTAAGGTCGAAGGAGTAGGCGACGTAGCCTTCGTCAGGTAGGAAGAATTGGGCGACTTTGTGAGGGACATTCTGGAGGTTCATGCCAGTGCCAAAGATATTAGCGCTTGAGCTGAGGCGAGAGAAGCGAGTGCCAACAGGGTTGTAGGAGCAACGGATGCGACCGTCGCTATCGTATTTGGAAGGGTCGAGGTAGTTGGAAATGATTTTATTAAGGCCACGTATCTTGCTTATGAGGACAGCCTCTCGAATTCCTCTACGAATGAGTCGCTTGAGGGCTATGTTGTCGACACTTGGACGGCCTTTCTTTAGGTATGGCTTCAAGCCCTTTTCGACATAAAAGTAGTTGACTAGTTGCTTTGGAGAGTGGGGGTTGAGTTCGTAGCCGACGATTGAGTGGAGTTCGTCCAATAGGCTAGCCATCTCCTCCTGCAGTTCCTCTCTCCACTTCTGCATCCCTTCGAGGTCAACTCTTATGCCATGCTCTTGCATGAATACGAGGGGTTCGATAAGCTTATTTTGACGCCTATAGGTAGCCATATTGCCTTGCTTGTGCAAGGCCTCAAGTTGTTTGGGGAAGGCCTCTATGCAGATGACTGAGTCAAGGGCGTTGTATATCCATAATTGCTCCCAACTCCCACCACCTTGCTTAAACCAGGTCTTGCCTTCGTCTTTGTAGTAGTTTTCGTCTGTCCATATGGAGGTTATAAAGTCGAGGCCCTTAGGGAACTCGCTCATAAGGATTTGCTGAGCAATCATAGTGTCCTCAAGCCCTTTTGCGTGTATCCCGTAGCGTTTAAGGAGGAAATGAGCGTCAAACGAGAGGTTCTGGCCGACCTTCCTAATTTGTGGATTTTCTAGGATTTCAGCTATCTTTTGCCATATTATGAGTTCCTGGTCAGGAGTCCAACGGTTAGCTCTGTCTCGCCAAATAAAAGGGATGGAGATGGCTTCGGTTGGAGAGAGGGCAAAGCTTATGCAGGAGACTTCGAAGTTTTGAGGAAGGATTTCAATGTCGTAGGCTACGTAGTAGCCTTTGAGGCCTTGTTGTTTGCACTTCTCCAGGAACTCTAATGTTTCGTCATATGTAGGATTGATTTTAAGTTGACGTTGCGGTGGACTCCACTCTCCCCTATGCACTCGTATGGCCTTCCGAAGGTCATACTGGATGAGGTATTTGTTGAGGTATTGCATTTTTGGAGGGATTACAGTAGCGGGGTGTGGAGTCGGGATGACTAGCTTGCGGCTGTCAAATCTACAAGGAAGGACAGAGCCACGCCATTTCATTACGCCTACACGCTCAGTGAGAGCCCACAAAGGGACGTTGCCAAAAGCTACGATTACCTTCCCCTCGTAGCGTTGGACTTCCTCTTTGAGGACTTTGAGGTATTCGTAAGCCCTGTCACATTGTAGTGTAACGTGACGAGGAGTGAATTTGATATAGCCAGATAGTGGCTGGTCTAAGTCTTTGAAGACATTTGTTATGTAGCAGTCGCTGCGATTTATACCGACGTGCTTTAGGCACTCGTCCAAGACACGGCCAGCCGCTCCTACGAACGGCTGGCCTTTGAGGATTTCTGTCTTGCCAGGCTGTTCGCCCACGAGCATGTAGGAGGCCTTGTGGAGGTCTCCATAAGGACGGACGAAGGTTTTTGGCTTAGTGTCCATTGCAAGCCTCCCTATAGCCAATCCTGTTTAGCTTTTCGAGCACTTTAATAGCCTTGTCTCCATCAAAGGTCTTGAATGCTGTCTCATCAGGTGCATTTTCCCAGTTTATGCGGACTCTATAAAGCCCATCACTCATATGGCTTAGATAGTAACCCCTAAAGTGCTTGGATGAGAATGTATAGAATGATACTAACGATAAGAGAAATAAGAATGTTGCAACAACTATGACGTAAAATAGAAACTCCCAACTGTCATGCATTCTTTCGAATAGTTTCTTGAACATATCAAGCCTCCTTTTGTTAAGTCCCACTATGCCCAAACCCTCCACGCTCCTTTCCTCCCAAGCTCTCAACGTAGTTGAGAGCTATAGGAGGCATTACCTTTACGAGGCGAAACTGGGCTATACGGTCGAAGAGGGTGAGGGTGGTTTGTTGAGTGAAGTATGCAGGAAAACCCCAAACGTCGTTGTCTCCGCAGTAGGTGGAGTCTATGACTCCAAAGGAGTTGGCCTGCAGGATGCCATAGCGGAGGAAGGTGGAAGAGCGAGGGACGATGTGGGCTTCGTAGCCCTCTGGCAGCCGCATGGAGATGCCAAGGGAGAGGATGTAGAATTCGCCTGCATAGAAAGTAAACTTATCGCCTTTGCGATTCCACTCAAGGAAACGGAGTGGAGACGCTGGGTGAATGCCACAAAAGTAGAGGTCTATCCAGTCGCCATGACGCTGGAGGGGAGGCATATCGGGCAAGTGGCGTTTTATGTGAAGAGTCAGGTTAGGCATTGTTGACCTCCTTTCCAAGGGTTTGATGCCACTCCAAGAAGGCAGCTGTGTCTGGAAACCAATGGAGTTCATGGCCATCCCTCGTAATGACCTGGGAGAGGAATTCCATGAGTGCATTCAGGTCCTTTATGCTAATAAGCATTTCGTCGCAAGGCCCTGCATCGTAATAGGGAGTTATTGTCCAATAGGTGTCATCTGGCCTCCGTTTGATAAAGGCTAAGTTGGGAGAGTTGGACGTGGTGGTTAGCCAGACAAGGATGCCCTCCCTTTCCTGTAGCTTTCTTCTCAAAGACTGAAGGTTAATGACGTTAGTCGATTCATTAACTACCCTCATTGTTGACCTCCTTCAGTAGTTGTTGAACGAGGGAGATGAAACCTCCCTTGTAGGTTTGGTCTAGGTCGTAGCCTAATGCCTTGCGGTCATTAAGCCAGGCCGTAGCAAGGGTAATGCCGCTACCAGCGAATGGCACTAGGACGTTTGCACCTTTCATAGAGAAGGTCTCGAGGATGTCTCGCATTAGGTGGTATGGGCGCTGGGTAGGATGGAATTTCTGCTGGCTGGGAACAGGTTTGTAATACCAGACGTTAGAGCGTCCAGGGCGCTGGAGCTTGGGAGCGCCCTTGCGAGCGATGAAGAACATTTCGTAAGCGTTGCCGAGGACGTAGGTTGGATTGCGAGTCTGGCCTGTTGACCCTTCCTTTACCCAAATGCCACATATACGATTTACTTTGAAGCCAACATCCCTAAGGACATTGAAGCAGGTTTCGAACCAGGGTTCGGGAGCGAACCAGAGGATGAGGAAGGAGTCATTGCGGAGCTTTTTGTAGCACAATTCGAGGGCTTGGTGGAGGAAGTCGGGGTAGATGTCACTGCGGACTTCGTTGTAGGAGCCTCTGGCATATTTGGATGTGGAAGAGTAGTCGCACGTCTTTTTGAGTTCCATCAGGTCGATTCCGTAAGGAGGGTCGACTTCGCAGAAGTCGAAAGTTTCGTCGGGTAGGCCTTTCATTGCCTCTAGACAGTCGGCCAATATGTAGGAGTCAAGGATTTTCTTTTCGAGCACTCGGTCGCCCGTCTGGAGTTGAGGGATTTCGCTCTCGGCTCGCTTAGCGAGCTCCTGACGAATGATATGGTCTTCGAATTGCTTGAGTTTGCGCCTGGCCTCGCTTTTGGTTTGACAAGAGTTCCAGTCCAAGTCAGGGAACTCCTCCATAGCACGAGCGAGTTCGAGGTCGTAAGAGAGGTTGGCCTTAGTTTCGCCAATCTCCTCAGCCGTTAAGGTCATAGACCAGCCTTCAGTGTCGAGAGGGTGCTTTTTAGCACCGTGCATCTTCATGCGAAGGTCGTGGATTTGCTTTTTGGCAAGGACTTCCTCTTGCCATGTAAGGGATTTGCGTTGCAGGTTTTCCTCCAGTTCAATAACCTTGTATTCCTCTTCAGTAAGGTAGTCGTAGATGCGGCAAGGGATTTCGGTAAGCCCTGCGAGTTTGCACGCCTCGAAGCGACGACCGCCTGCTACGACCCTATACCTGCCATCCTCCAAGGCCTCAACAGCCAGCGGCTGGATAAGGCCGTGCTGGCGAATAGAAGCGGCCAATTCCTGGATGTCGCCTAAGTCTTGGCGGACACGGTCTTCGCACACTATTTGTGTGATAGGGATGGTTTTAAGCATGTTAGCCTCCTAGCTCTTTGATTAGTTGTTCCTTTTGCTGAGGAGTTAGGTTGGAAAGGAGGTCAAAGAGAGATTTACGAGCCCCTGCCTTGTCCTTTTGTCTAACTCGTCTTGTCTTTGTTTTGTGTTGAGGGAAGGTTATACGAGCGTTACGACGCTTAAGGATGAGGCGGAGAGCTTCGTCATGAGAGAGTTGGCTTATGGATTTGTGAAGGTCATCTATAGTCATTATGCCCCCTTTGTTAAATTTTTTAACATAGAATGGGTGGCCTCAAGGCCACCCAACAGGTTGCCTATGGCCTATACGAGGAAGCGCTTCACATAGTTCTGCTCACCATACTCATCGTCATCTTTGACGCCAAGGAGAGCCCAGGCCTCTTCCCCAATCCAGGAGTCGGGGTCACTATCTTTGTCCAAGTTGAAGGCCTGGAGAAAGTTCTTGATGTCCCTTAGCTTACGGTTGAGGCGACGAGGGTCGTCATTTGGGTCTGGTTTGCCAAGGAAATAGGAGAATTCCTTTGCTGGCTCGTCATAGTCGGGAGCCATGAAGACGAGGATATAGGGGTTGCCATTCTTATCTACGCCTTCGTTGTAGCCAGTGATTTTTACCTTATATTCGCCTTCAGGAACAACTACCTCTTCCTTTACATTGTCAAGGTCAAGTTCGCTTAAAAAGGTCATGGTTACCTCCTTTTGATTGGTTTATAGTTTAAAGGGTTCCTTGTCCTCACATTCAATGCCTGCCTTTTGCATCAAGTATTTGAAGTCAGGCCTTTCAAGTTCGTCGAACACTCCTCCCCCAATACGAGTGCGGGCCTCATAAGTGGAGTTACGACGAGTGCGGAAGTAGAATTGAGGGCCTTTGCTGGTGTCTTTTACTTCGGCATGGTAGATTTCGTCAAATAGCAAAGGGATGCGTCTTACAAGTTTGCCCGTAATGAGGATTGAGACGTAGAGCTTGCCTGTGACTTCGTCCTTTACAGCGTTGTCGTGGCATACGAGGATGACGTCGCACGGCAGATTCAACATAGCGTTAATGGCGTTCTCCAATAGCACCATTTGGGGAAGCCAGTCATTTTGTTGAGGGACGCCACCTGTCCGTCCTTGTCTCTTGAGAATTTCCCACATAGCACTTTGAGCCCAGGTCGTAGCGCTGTCAATGACGTAGGTGCCGACGGCCTCAAAGAAGCCCTCTCTCCGTAGACGATTGAACTCTTCGTCCCAGCGCTTGAAAGCGGACGGACTGCGGGGGTCGTCCATTTCGAACTGAGTGTCATCGATTAGGAGGCCCTTCTCCCTCAATGGTTCGAAGATAGGGAGCTTCGTGCCTCCATAGTCAAAGCTATGAATGAAGACGGGCTTGCGAGCTGTTGAGAGGCTATAAGTCTTTCCGCTACCCATCCCTCCATACACGAGGAATGAGAGATAGCGGGTGCGAGGGCTCTCACTTCGACGAGCGAGGACCTTTTTGGCTATTTCGCTAGGATTCATGGTTTGCCTCCTAGGGGTTGAGGTTAAGGTCTTGCTTATATTTGACTCGTTCTAAGGGGTTCCAAATGTCCACGTGGAAGCCACTTGGTAGTCGATGGATGTGGTCTAGAGGGTTTTCCCAGCTTAGACATAAGTCCACATAAGGACAGCCAAAGAAGTTTGTGCATGCTGTAGGGTTAGGGATAAAGGCTGCAGACATGTCGCCGCCTTTACGAAGAGCCTCTTGGAGTATGTCTATGTCCCACAAAATTTGGCGGATGTAGAAGACGGCCAACTTATACCACATATTTATTTGAGGTTCAGTTTTGGTAACAGGGATTCGCATGAAGTCGATGCGAGTCTTAAGAAAGCCCGTGCCGTTGACGACGACATTGTTAGCGTCTTCGTAGAGGCATTTGGCAGCGAAGGTGTAGGTGCCGATTTGGAAGCTGGTCTTCCACTGGTCAGCCCACCACTGGCTAAAGGAGCCTCCCTTTGTCTTGTGTTCGAGGACGACCACCTGCCCTTTGTGTCTTACGATGGCGTCTATTTTGTATATGATGGCCAAGTGAGGCGATTCAAAGTTGAGGGAGAGGCGACCACCTAGCTCCGTATGCAATACTTCGAAGTTGTCGTCTTTGTAGCGTTCGCAATATTGAGCGAGGGCTTTGAGGGCGTTAGTAGGAGTCTTTGGAGCAAAGCTCTCGTCCGTAGACTCAGGGAAGTGTTTACGGTAGCATGTTAGGAATTTGTCATAAGCCCCAATAATAGCGTCGTCGCTATAGCCATATAGCAGAAGGTGCTCCATAGCCTCGTGCCATGCCTGGCCAAAGACTAGATGGTTAGACTGGACGTCTGGCTTCCACCCGCAGACGTATTCGTAGAAGTAGCGACGAGGGCATTGCATGTAGCATTGGAGCTTGGAAGAGTCAAAGTCATACCAGTCAGAGCGTTCTTCCAACCCTGCCCACTGGCGGTCTTGTGGCTGTTCGCCAAAGGTAAGGTCATGCAAGAAAGACATTTCGTTCCTCCTTCGTTAAATAATTTAACATAGGCCGTCAAGCACAATCTCCCTGGCCACGTAAGTGTTGTCGGGTCTATGGATAAGGAGATTCAGACGGCCGTGCTTGTGAGCGAACATAGCTGCGGCTATCATGCTCATAACCGTCAGCCCAGTGACTAGGATATAGTCGTTTGGCTGGCTATCAGCTAATCGCTCAGCAAACAAGCGAGCGATTTTGCTTACCTTGTATTTGTCCATACTTCCCTTGGACAAGTAGACGAGTTGGCCAAACTTCTCGGCATACGAGTAGTCGTGGCCGCTCCTGTTAATGACGTAGACTTTGGTCTCTCTACTCATAATGTCCCTCCTCAATTACGCTTACGAAGATTGGAAAACGAGGCACCCCTCGACCAGGGGTAATATGCTGATATTCGACCAGGCACCATTTGCCTGGCAATTCGTCCCTTTTGTCCCATAGCTCCTGACGCTTTGCGTCAGTGAGGCCACTCCCCACCGAGAACTCATGACCGTCTTGGCCAGTGCATACTAGGGCTCCAAGCCTTCCCTTAGGCCTTCCATACTTGTCGACCTCTTCCTTATAGCCAACAATGCGATAGACATCTCTCTTCTTAGGTTTGAATTTCAGCCAATTGACCGAGCGCCTTCTCTCATACTTACACCAGGCATTCTTTATGACCATGCCTTCGTAGCCTTGTGACAGCCACTTTTCGTATGACGTCATTACCTCGTCCAGCGACCAACAGACGTCCCAGGGCACTACGTGCAATGGCAAGCGCATATACTTAGGGACGATAAAATTAAGAGTTTCCAGACGTTTAAATTGGTTTACGGGCATGGAAGGAATGTCAAATAAGTAATATTCTATAGAAGTGAAGTCAGGATGTAGTTCCAGGCGCTTTGAACGAGAAATAATGTCCTCAAAGGCCATACCGTGTGCGTAGAGTTCGCCGTCGAGCTCTTGTATTGAACTATCAAAAGTGTCTATTATGTTCAGCGAGTCGACGATATGAGGGAGGCTTATGATAGGGTTGCCCTCACTTGACACTAACTTCCATTGGCCATCTTCGTAGATGGCACGACAGCGGAGGCCATCAAGTTTAGGTTGGACAAGCCAGGGAAGAGGCCAATTGTTGAGCCTTTTAGGCTCAAATGGATAGCAAAGCATGATGTCTTTTCTCCTCATCACGTTCCTCCTTTAGGGCGACCTTGCGGTCGCCCACTTTGGTTTGTTAGCTCTGCCTGAGCATCTGAATGAGTTTGCGTTTGTCCTCTTCGGACAAGATGGCCAACTTGGCTTTTATCACCTCTATTGGGTCTTTTGAAGTCCGCATGACGAGGCCAGGCTTCCACTGCCCAGCAAGCTGGGCAATTTCCTCGTCGGTTTTTCCTGCTTCAATTCCTCTACGCAAGACAGCCTGTAGGTCAATTCTGGCTGCCTGCTTGAACTTTGTGAAGACTACGTCTTCACCGAATTTTGAGACGGCGTCCTGTAGGCTTTCGCCAAAATCGTAGTTTACGCTTACTACTCTGTCACCTTTTTTGGCCTTTACGAGTTCCATAGCATACCTCCTTTGAAATTTTTTATTGTTTAAGTAAATCCTCCAATTGCTTTAGCAATTGGGGGTTGGCCTTCAATTTTTCTACCAATTCTTCCAGTTTATTCTTAGATTTGCGCTTCGGTTGGACTTTAGTAATAGAAGTGATTTCCTCTTCCAATTTCAATCTCTCGGCCTCAAGCTCGTCCGCCCAGCGACGGAGGCCTAAGCGTTCCAATTGGAGGGAGGCAATCTCCTCGTTAAGGAGTTTAATCCTTCTTCTAATCTGGACTTCAACATCTAAGAGATGTTTGATTCTTTCTTCAATAGTAACTTCCATTTCGTTCCTCCTTTTCCCTAGTTTTGAGGGCAATCCTTAATGGATTGCCCATTTTGTTAAAACCATTTATACCATAAACCCAAACAGATGTCAAGCCCTACGAGTGATTTTAAGTCCATACCTCATCCTCTTCGAGCAACTCTTTTAGCTCCAAAAGCTTGACTCTGATGAGACTCTTAACATCGACCTCATCGGGAGTTATTGCAGGCAGTTTGTCGAGCAAAGTTAGGACTTCTTGCACTAATTTCATTTTCATGGCTATACCTCCTCAGGCCATTCGTCGTTTAGCATCATAAGGGAGAGGTCAATTGCTCTATGTTTGACCTGAGAAGCCCAGCGAGAGTTGAGCATCTCCTTTGATGCCCGTTCGTAGTCGCCCTCCTTGACAGCGGCTATGAAGCGTTTGAAGGAGCGGAAGCCTCTATAGCCGAGATTGAAGCGCATATCGATGAGGCAGGCCTTGCGGACGTCGCTTAGGGAGTCCCAATTAGGGAAGATTGTCCTAAGGTCATGTTCGCACTCTCGTAAGTCGTTGTGGAGGAGATAGAGGGCCTCGTCGCGACTTATGCCCTTGTCCTCTAGGTTACGGCCAACGCCTATGGTTAGCTTACCTGCAGTGCAGCGATAGGGAGTGAGGCGTAGGCCTTCGTGCATAATGAGGAGGTTGGCTAGTTTATTATTGTTGGTTATTTTATTGCTCATGGCTTGCCTCCAATAGTTTGAGGTTACATTTTATTTCGTCCTCTAGGGACTTTAACATCTCTGCGTGTGGGTCAAGTTCGCAAGGGAGGGAATGGGCAGCTGCTCCCTTTCCCAAATCGTAGTCATAGAACCAGATGCGGAAGTAGTCTCCGTTGCCTGGTTCGCCTATCTCTATAGAAATGGAGCGGCGGCCATTTCCTTGCTTGACCCACTCCCTAAGGTCGTTTATTGTATTGAACCTTGGCATAGCGTTCCTCCTTTGGACAACCTTCAGATGTCCAGTTTAAGGGTAGCCAAAGGCTACCAGGGTTACTCACATTTGCTGTAGCCACAAGCCACGCATGTGCCTCCTCGACATGCAGAGTCGAGGCGCATAGGGGAGCCGCAGCGAGGGCACACAGCCTTTGGCTGTGTTAAATTTTTTAACGTAGCATCGTCGCAATACTCGCCAAGTATCTTGGCAATTGCATCAGGGAGAGATTTGATGAGGCCACCCTCCTGGAAGATAGGAGTGTTGCCTCCTATGCCCTCCAACTGCTTGACGATTGACTCCATAGGGACATTAGAGCGGAGGCACAAACTGACGAGGCGTCCTATAGCCTCTGCATTTGCAGCCTCATTGTGGCCTCCCTTGCCTATCGTCACGAAGACTTCGAAGGGTCTTCCCTCGTGATTGTTGACGGTTAGGTAGAGAGTGCCGTCGCCTGTGAGAAGCTTGTGAGTTCGGCCCTCAAGGACTGGTGGACGCTTCTGTTTGGATGTAGCTTCGACTGACCCAAAGTTGACAGGCTGACTGTCGAGGCAGCCGTCACGAAAGACAGTAATGCCTTTGAGGCCTAGCTCCCATGCTTCCCTGTAGACTTCTCCTATGGTTTCCACGCCTATGGTGTGTGGGAGATTGATGGTTGATGAGATAGATTGCGTAATCCAGCGTTGGCCACTGGCTTGCATCCGTAGGCGGTCTCGCCAGTGGATGTCGTGAGCGCATTTGAAGATACGTTTGAGAGAGTCGGGGAAGTCAAGGGATTGGATTGAGCCTTGGTGAGAGGCTATTTGTTCTAGTTGCTTGTCAGTCAGACGAATGCCCTTCCTCGTAGCGGCCTCGAGGAAGTATGGGTTAGTGAAATGCATTGTAGAGCCGTCGGATAGCTTCTTTTCCCACACAAGAGCAAATTGAGGTTCGAAGGAATAGGAGCAGTCGGCCGAGATAGCGGTGCTACCTGTTGGAGCGATGCAAGTGACAGTGGCATTGGCGACTGGCCACAATGCCTGGCCCTTGCCTAGGTAGTATTCCTGCAGTTCTTTGAAGTAGGACTTCCAATTGTCAGGGACTTCACACTCAACCCCGTAGGTCTCTGCATACTCATTAGAGGCCTTCCAGGCCTCCGTAGTGAGCGTCCTGCAGATGCGTCCGAAGAGGTTAATGGCCTCTTGGGAGTCATAAGGGAGGCCAAGGATGTAGAGGACGTCAGCAAAGCCCATGAGGCCTAAGCCGATTGGCCTGGTGGCCTTTGCCACCTTGGCGAAGCGCTCACTAGAGTAAGGGCTCCTGTTGAGCATTTCGTTGAGCATATAGGTGAGTTCGTGGACTAGCGCTCGTAGGGCATTCCAATCAAGTTGGGGTGTTCCACTATGCTTGTCATATTTTAGGCATTTGACAAGGTTTATGTGGCCAAGACAGCAGACCGTCCAGGGAGGGCCTGCAACTTCGCCACACGGGTTCGTCGTCCTGATTTCGCCTAGCCAGGGAGCGTAGTTGGTCTTATTGACAGTGTCGTAGAAGAGAAGGCCAGGGTCGCCACACTCCCAAGCCTTAGTGCAGATGGCCTCCCACAGTTCTTTGTGGGCGCTCAGATTGACGAAGAAGTCGTCGTCCACCAGGACGGAGAGGTTGAAGGCCTGCAGTGAGCCGTCGCCCTTACAATTGATGAAGTCGAAGATGTCGGCATGCATATAGGGCATTGTAGCTATGTTGGCTGCCCTACGGCTACGACCGCCACTACGAACGCTATCTGCGATGGCCTGGACGACGTATAGGTAGGAGAGAGGCCCACTGGCGTAGCCGCCACTAGCGATAGGTGCCCCCCTAGGGCGGAGGTTGCCAATAGGAATGCCAGCCCCTCCGCCTGCCTTGTAGATGCGAGCTACGGTCTCCCACATCTCTATGATTGAGTCCATTGAGTCTTCCAAGCCAAGTATAAAGCAGGCATGCCAACACTCACCATTGTCTATCCCTGCATTTATCATGCAGGGAGTGTTGAGGCGGACAGCCTGACTGTCGAGCAGCGACTTCCAATGCCTGGCCTGGTCGTCTGAGTTGGCCAGTGCCCCAGCGATTCGCCAGTGGCAGTCTTCTATGGACTCACTCTCCCGCAAGTAAAGCCTTTGATAGACTTGTTGGGCATTTTCACTGTATTTCATTTGTTCCTCCTCCTATTTATTCTTCTTGATAAACGAGATAGTTTTCTTTTCCTCTTCCTCTTTAGCTTTAGCTTTCTTTGATACTTGGTTAGTGAAGGTTCTTTATAGTCTTCGGAAGGGCTAGTTGAATGAAATATAGCAGCTCCAATTAAAGATAGATAGCTTGATAGCTTGTCCATTTACTCCTCCTTTAGTCGATTAAGAGTGAAAGGCCTATGAAGAAGATTGCTAGGACAACGAGGCTTTTTCATAGCCACCTCCTTTGTAGGAAGTCGTCGATAGCTTCGCAAGCCAGTATGCTTGCCCACAGGAGGTTGGCCACTGGGGCGAGGCATAAGAGTCAGCCATAGATGTGTGGCCAGCATACGTTGCGATATACGAGCCAGAGGTAGAGAGTGCTGGCTACAAAGGCTACGATAAAGTGAATAAGAATGTAAGACATGTTACTCCTCCTCCAATTTCTTGTTTACCATCAAGGCAAGGGCCCTGAAGAGGTTAATGATGACAGAAGAGGCTTCCTCCAACACAAAGAACTCGCAATCCTCCTGTTCCACATACTCCAAGGCACAAGAAAGGCTGTTGGAGGCCTCTGTGACGAAGTCCTGAGCCCTTTCTAGAACTTCCTTAGTATACATTTGGAATCCTCCTATGTTAAAAAATTTAACAAAGCAACATTTCCAAATAGTCGGGCTTGAGCCCTAGGGCTTGCTCCACACGAGGAGGGCCTCGTCGAAGTCGCCTTCGGCAACAAGGTCTTCGACCTCAGCCAAGGTGTCGAGGAGGAGGCCTTTGGCCTCCTCAAAGGTCGTGGAGTCACGTCTTGCGAGCAAGCTCGCAACCTCGTTAAATTCCCTTGTCATGACGTCCCTCCTTATTTCTTTAGGATTTCTATAGCCTCTGATAGTTTTGCCAAAGCTTGTGCCTTATACTCGTCTGCCTTGTCTTCCTTTTCCAAAGCGGCTAGTAAGGAGTCATCCGCTTCTACCAGACAAGCGTGCACTTTTGCGTAAACCTTCTTATTCATAACGTTCCTCCTTTGTAGGTTTTAGGCAGGCCGTATGGCCTGCCATTTTGTTAAACATTTGAATTATTTATACCACATTTTGGGTCATTTGTCAATGCCCTTCCGTCACTTTCAGCGACATCGTTAGCGTCGCAAGACGACGCTTGGAAGCGGCTGCAAGCGGTGGCCGCCTGTAGAGAGCCATCCTCTTCGTTCCATTTGTAGAGGAGGGCTACCTCCCTTGTTGTGAGGTTGAGGAGCCATATAGCCTTACGTTGGAGGACGGCCTTCTTGAGGAGGCCCTCTAAGGCCTCTCGAGAGGCCTCTACCGCTGGGGCGTCCTCGTCAGGGCGCTTGGCACTGCCAAGCGTCAGGAGGTCGCCCTCCCTGAAGACAACCTCTAGCTTACGCCTCTCGCCTGTTGGTTGGCTTTGGAGCTTTTGCTTTAGCTCTTCCTTCAGTCTCTCAACATCGAATTGCGAAGCAATTCGCTGGGCGGTTTCTAGGATTTCCTTAGGCACTTCGCTCTCCCCAGCTGTCGCTGGCTGAAAGTTGGCTGGTTGGCCTTGTGTCAGAGACACAGGCACATGAGGAGTGTAGTCGGGAGGGTTGGCCTGGAGGCGTCTCTGACGCCTTCTCTCATTAAGCCGTTCGTTTTTCGTGGTAGTGGGAATGGCCAGCTCGTCGGCCAGCAATCTTGCACGCACTTGAGGGGCAACCCTTAGGTTGCGAAACTTCGCAAGCTTTGCGACAGCCTCGTCGAAGGTCATCTGCATATGCGAAGCATATGCAGGGACGTTGGCCAGCAATAGTTTGTCAAGCTCCTCGATGAGAGCACTGACGAACGAAGCTATGTGCTTGACCTGCCAGCCTTGGCTTTCGTAGAAAGCCAGAAGTCTGGCTAAGACTTTAGTATTGAGACGGACGCTTGTAGACAGGTCTCTTTTGTTCATAGAGCCTCCTTATCGACTTCGTCGGCCGTAGAGTCGACCGCTTGGGTTGCTGGAATGTCTACGATTCGAGGGCCTGAGGGCAGGCCTTGGATGACAGAATACATAGAGGCGAGACGTTCGTCTATGAAGCGACGGAAGGCAGGGTCGGTGTCCCTTAGGCCGTCATCCTGGAGGAAGTCGTTCCCCCTGAGGTGTTTGAAGTAGATGGTGTCATAAGTGCGAGCGTAGGGAAGGAGAGCCCTGAAGAGGTCTTGACCTAGTTTAGGGTCAACGTAGTGGGTGTATGCCAGGGTATCGAAAATAGTGCGGTCGCACACTAGGATGTCAAACCTAGCAGCCAATTCAATCTCTCGCTTCAATTGTTGGCCGAGAATCCATAGTTGGGACTCCATCGTAGTGTTCCTGTTGATTGGCAAGGGACATTCGGCCGCCACCTCTTGCAACAAGGCGACGGTTTTAGTGGGGTTAGCCAGCTTGAGGGCCGTCGCCTTAGCGAAGGCAAGAGTAGTCTTGCTAGTCCCGTGAGTGCCCGAGATGGCTATTTTCATAGCGTCCTCCTTTGGGCGAGCCTTAGGCGAGCCTCTGGCTCGCTAGTTTGTTGGTTAATAACTTGCAAGCACCATCAAGAAGCCTATGAGATTAGCCAGCTTGCCTTGCATAAGGCTCCAGCGATTAGGCAAGCTATCCCATATACGATGAGGGCGATTCTTGTTATTGGCTTGTCTGGCATTTGGAGTCCTCCTTTTCTATGCTTCTGAGTAGGTTTACGTAGAATTCATTTGTCAAGACCTTTTCGGCCGACCCATAGTTGTAGTCAATGCTATTGATAAGAAGGGCGAAGTGACTGTATGGATGATGGCACATCTCATGATGTTCAGCATAGGGGCAGATATGGCACTTACCTTCGGCCATTAGGCAGAATGGACAGAGGTCTTCACGAAGGCCTTCCATGCCCTCACGGATTGCCTCTTTAATTGAGAGCCAGATGTCTCTGGCCAATTGGCTGTCCAATTGACGAAGGTATTTTTCGTCCTTCTT
>Ga0190313_1000151_pt1 | contig 44523 bp, 53 predicted proteins | sample 4870071011_MG_FD_169989 | JGI IMG/M metagenome (GOLD analysis project Ga0190313, IMG submission 169989) | Hydrothermal vent sediment bacterial communities from Southern Trench, Guaymas Basin, Mexico - 4870-07-10-11_MG | ecosystem: Environmental > Aquatic > Marine > Hydrothermal vents > Sediment ... | reverse complement strand
GGTCTTACAATTGGGATGATTCCCACCCTCTTGTTCGTGATAAGCATACCTTACGTGCAAGTTCAGAAGACAGCGAGTGGTTTTGTTGCTGGCTATGGGCTCATGACAACAATATGGCAGGCAAGTGTGCTAGTAGCCTTCCTGATAACCTCCGGAATTCTCTGCCTAACCAAGAAGAAGGTGGACAAAGAAAACAAAAGAAGGCTTGAATGGTTCTCTGTAGGCGTTCTCTCCCTGGCGATCATAGGAGTAGTCCTCTCGCAAGCAACAAAATACTTCAGCATACCTAACATAAGCGCGCCGCTCAGCGCTTTATCTACAATCCTCATACTAAAAGCGTTCAAATAAAGCAAATGCCAGAGCAAAAGGTTTTAAAACACTTTTGATGGAAAGAAACCAAGGTGTGAACATGAAAAGAAGGCCTAGAAAGTGGAAAAAGAAAGGCACAATGCGCTGGAAATGGAGAAAAAAGAGAATGCGCAGAGAAAAGAGAAAGCGCAGAATGAGAGCAGGAAAGCTCTAGTTTTATTAATGCTTCTGAACTGGTTTAATAAAAGAGGGGCCATGGGGTAGTGGTAGCCTGACTGGCTCCAGAACGGCTGGAGCGCTGAGCCCTACCTAAAGGGCTATGATCTCGGATTGGTATCGTGGGGATACCAGTCGATGTGGGTTCGATTCCCACTGGCCCCACTTCCTCCAGATCCTGGAGAATACAAACTTTTAAAAAGACCCTGTTTTTCTTACAGTCAAACAACAATCTGGAGGTGTAAAAAAGAATGGTCTCATTCAGTGAGATGAAACAGTACCAAAAACTTGCAGTAGGCGGAGCGGTACTTGCCATAGTAAGCCTCTTCCTGCCCGTAGCTTCAGCAAGCGCGCTTGGAGTAACATACTCCCTAAGCGGACTGGATGCAATTGGTGCAAACTGGATAGGCATAGGACTATTGCTAGCAGTGCTAGCAATACTGAACGAAATTTTAGGCATGAACAATGAAATGGTAAGGACAGTATACCTCGGCCTTGGAGCACTGGGCATACTATGGGTCCTATATGACATTATATCTGCAGCATCCACATCAGTGAAAGTGTCCATGGCCACACAGGGGATGGCAAGTGCTGGACTCTCAATAGGCGCATACACTATGCTGCTTGCTTTGATACTATTCGTTGTGAGCGGCTGGAAGTACAGGCAGACTAAAATAATGGCATGAGCAAAAACAGTACCCTTTTTATCCCTCCTTTTCTTTTTATTTCACCATGAGTGTGTTCACTGCAGAGCAAAAGGAAGCATTGCTTAATGTTAGGAACCTGCTTGAAGGCAGTGTAAAGTTCGTGTTGTTCGCGGGAACCGCGGCAAGCCAACATGGGTACGCCAAAACCGTGAATGATATTGACATTCTTTTAACAAAAGAAGACCTAAGAAAAGCTCACGGCCTGTTGGTCAGTCTTGGGCCAAGCAAACTCACCAAACACGAAAAACCAGGGGAATACTGGGGGTTCAGGATAGACCTACCTGGAGCGAACATAGAATTTTGCGCGGACATAGCCTTCGAAATAAACGGGGAAAAGGTGTACTATTCTGCGGACAATGAAATGTTCGAGCATGCTCACAAGATAATGTTAAAGGAAAGGGAATTCGTACCAGCCACGAGCCCAGAGGACACATTGGTTTTCTACGCGGTCAGGCAGAATCCTGAAAAAAACGACTTGGATAAGATCAACGCAATACTGAAAAGAAAACATATTGAATGGCACTTGGTCAGAAAAAGGCTTGAAAAAATGGGGCAGGCCGCGTTCGACAGAACGTCAGCAGTGTTGCCGATCTAACTCATACAACACAGCATATTCCCCGTTTTCGTTTTCTCTAACCATGTTAACAATCCGGCCATTCCTTTCAAAAAGTTCCTTAGAAGGATATTTGTATTTTTCCATATAAGAATAGATGTGCAAGTACGCATAAGAAACATTGTACTTGCATACAAGAGTGCGTAATGCAGGAGAGTACCCATTAAACACTTGTGACGCGAGTATTGTACGTTCATCAACCTCTGGAGCATATTCAACATACGCGTCCCAGAAATTTTTTCTGTGCGCTATTCCAGTAACCCAGTGGCCTTCCGCAAAACCACTTAACACTACCGCGTTTTTAGGGAGATGATCATCTGCCCAAGATAAAAGCTGAAAATCTTCTCTCTGAGGACCAATATTTGAAAAAAACAGAGGATAGTATAACAGCACCCCCAACAAGTAAACTAACACCACCCTTCTGATTACCTTTGTTTTAGATGACATATTAAACTCTTTCAACAAATTACCGAGCTTAGAGAAGCCAACTGCTGCAAATAATGCAAGAGGGTAATACACGAACTCATTAAGACGATTCCCACCTATAAGAGGCACAACAACTGCTAAAACCAGCCACCTTGATTCCAGCCTTAACTTTTTATGATATACAAAAAACCCGTACAGACCAATGATCCAGGTTAATACGGAAACTGAACTGGCGGCAGTTCCTGTCTCAAAAATGAAGTATTGCATGCCTCGTTGAAGTTCAGAAAAGTTAGCGTACGCGATAGAAGACTGGGGAAGCCCTCCATTAACAAAAAACATGGCAAACAATACCATAAGGCCTGCTAAAACAGGCGGTATCAAACTACTCCTATCCTTTGAGAAGATAAAGAACCCGATGATAGATCCAACAACGAAGACTAGTGGATGGACTAAGACAACAGCAATCATGCTCAACATAACTGCCGCAGACCGTAATAGGTCTTTATCCTTAAAGTTAAGGAGATAGTACACAAAAAAGATTAACAACAGTGCTAACAGCCGGGGGTTGATATGAGAGCTTAAGTAAATAAACCCAGGTGAAGTAATCAAAAAGAACAAGGCATATTCTCCTGTTTTCTTTCCCAGTTTCCTGACCGAATAATCATAAAAAAGGACAACAAACACCGCGCCCAATAGAGGATTTAATAGAACCTTAAACATTCCGGGGAACAGTGAAAGAATTGCTGGAAAGCCCGGTGGGTAGGTGTACGGTCTGCCACCATAAGAGAGAGGATCGTAAAAACTGCCTTGAGAAATTAAATCAGCCATACGAACATGGAAGTATGTTGTAAATCCGATAATATTCTCTGGAGAATAATTGATCGCGCGTATTAACGAAGGGGAAAGGAACAACAAGAAGGATAATACAAATACTGCTTTTTTACTGGTTAACAACATACACTGCAGCCTCCCTTTGACAAACCGGATTACAAGACCATGAAATGAATACTTTACTCAAATTTAATGATTGCTCTATAAACTGCCTGCCACCATCTCTAGACGCATAAACAATATAATCAGGAGAATATTCCCGCACATTCTGCCTAAAAAGATCCGGGGAGTACTCCCAAAACATACGCTCATAATCAATCCACCTTGAAACGTTAGGCGTACTCTCAAAGTACATATCAAGATTACATGTTTTATTAGTCTTTGAAAGGGTCAAAAACTGCCCACAAAAGGAATACTCGCTCATAATCCTCTTACCCTGCATAGAATCCAACCATTGCATTGTTAGATTATCTGGTGCATTTACTGAAGAGTGAAGATTTGACTGCAACATTAATAGAACAGCAAGAACAAATGAGAACATAAAAATAACTTTAAGAACCCAACAAGACCTGTTGGTTAATCCAGTGGCAACAAGCATTACAAAACCAACCGAAATATACAAAGGAAGCCGCCATGGATGAAAATAGCTTGTAAACAAAAAAGAAAAGTACAGAACAGTGAAAAAGACAACCCATGAAATCCAGAAATTTGTGAAAGGATTCCTCTTTACCATCACAAGAAGGGGAAACACCGCCCCTAGTATAAACGGCGCGTACAGAATCAACCACCCTTTAACCGCCATGAAAACAAAAGTTGCGCCGAAGACATTATTACTCTGGTAAAGCAAGTCATACCTGGAACCATACCATGCAAGTAGGAACAACAGAGAAGGCAGTATAAATTTCACAAGCCTCCTCCTATCTTTTTTGAACACCAGCACTAAAAGAAGAAGAGAAGTGTACACTCCTGCGAAAAAAGAAAAAGAGAACCCTATCGCCTGGAATACTCCTGCTAAAATGTATTTTTCCTTGAAGTACACGAAATAAAACGCTATGATGGAAAAAAACAGGCAGATGACTTCTGGAGAATTGTAACCAGCACTTAACAAGAACGGATTAAAAGTCATCAGGAATAGCCCTATCAAAGCGTCATGCCATGAACCGGAAAATTTAAGAAGTATAAAAAAAACAGCAATAGGAACAAGCATGCTAAGGAAAGGAAGAAGGAACCTGACTATCGTGAGGGTACTGTATCCTGACAAAATACTCAGAAAAAGTATCAGGATATGATAAGACGGGGGATAAAGGTTTGCTCTTTCTTCAGGCCAGGGGATGGTTCGAGGGATTCCATAAGCATACGCTTCTGCCATCCGCGCATGAAAAAAATTATCATAGCCTATGGGATACGGTTCTCTGGCGGCAGGAACAATCCTAAGTAGTATGCCTGTGAACAAAATGATAAGAAAAACGGCAAGATGCTCCTTTTTCATTTACATTCTACCTCCTCAAATAAGGTGTAAGGGCTTGCTTGACCCCCAATCCAGACTTTGCCTGTGTACAGATAGTAACCCACCTTGCCTGAAAAGTTAGAAAGGACAGTGTTTAGAACACCTTCCCCTGAAATATCCGCTTTTAAGATGTTAAACTTGCTTTCGGGACTTTCTTTCCATATCTCAACAGTCATTTTTCTACTAATGTTGTAATGAAGTGACAAGTTACAACCAGACTTGGTTAGATACACATAATCAGCAGTATAATCCTGTCCTTGAAATGACAATGTTTGATAGGCAATCACAAGAGAAAAGAGCACGGTTAAAAAGATTAAAAAATTTCCAGAATCCTTACACAACTCAGAAAATTTCCAGTGCATGACAAGATTAATGAAACTGACTTAAAAAAATAGAGGGTATTGTTCACCTGCCCATCTCTAGACCAAGCTTGAAAGCTTTTATGTTTTTGTCCACATCGTATCTGACTGTTTCTTTCACTGCCTTGATTATGCTTTCTTCTGATATTGGCAGAAGGCCTTTCGCTTTTGCGTAACCGAGCATTAGTATATTCCCGTAGATTTTCTTGCCAAACTTTTGTTTGGCAGTCTCACTTGCTCTTATAACATGAACCTCCTTCGCGAATCCGGAAACCCTTTTCTTTATCTCTTCTGTGCTAGGGTAGGGGATGTCTAGTATGTTCCCGTACACTGGCTTGAGTGGATCATCGTTTATCAGGAACACTGTCTTTTCTTTTCTGGCGTAGTATGCTGCTCTGATCGCCTCAAGGGGCTCGAAAGCAAGAATAAGGTCTGCGTTTGCTTGCATTACCGCGGGCGACACTGTTTGATTGAAAGGATGTAGTCTTACAAACGCTGGAATGTGCCCTCCTCTTTGAGCAAGCCCGTGCAACTGAACGCCTTCTACCATGTACCTGTCAAAGTTCGCTGCTCTTGCGAGCACGACCTGTGTCGTGAGGACTCCTTCGCCCCCTACTCCGGTGAGCATTATATCATAGTTCATTTTGACTCCTCCTTTTTCACGCGTATTGCACCGTACGGGCAGACCTGCGCGCAAACAGAACAGCCCCAGCAAAGGTTAGGGTCAATCTTAAAGACAGGAAGTGCTCCTGAGGTGTCCTTGATTATCGCAGGGCAACTGAACTTATCAGTACACACTCCACACTTTTGGCACTTGTTTTGATCAATCTCGAAAACAGGCCATGAAAGACCTTTTTTAGCCATGCTCCTCTTCCAGAAAAGCCTGCACTCTCCCCTGCTCACTAGCACTCTTGGGCCCTTGACTTCTTTCAGCTCTTGAAGTGCCTGTTTCAGTTGCTTTTGGTTGAAAGAGTTTACAACCCTCACTTCCGCACCCAAGGCTTTTGCTACTTCCGCGATGTCTATCGCCTTGGTCGGATTGCTTGTGGCTGTAAATCCTGATCCGGGATGCGGCTGGTGCCCTGTCATTGCGGTCACATGATTGTCAAGAACCACAACAAGAGGGGATTTTCCGTCATGAAACCTGAGGGTTGCAAGCTCGGGCATGCCTGCGTGGAAGAAAGTGGAGTCGCCCACGAACACCACAACATCCTGGTCGCTTACTCTTGTTATACCATGCCCTATTCCTATGCTGGCCCCCATACTGACCACAAGGTCCTGCATTTTGAACGGCTCGAATATTCCCAGAACATAGCATCCGATGTCACCAGGGTAAATAACGTGAGGCCCGTCTCCGAATATTTCTTTGACTGCATAGAATGTTGACCTGTGAGGACAACCGTAACACATGACGGGCTTTCTGGGAGGAAGACCTTTCAGTATATTATCATACTTCCTCTTGTGCGCCTTTAGATCAAGCTTGAGATCTCTTTTCAAGAACTTTTCGAACACGGGCAAGAGCAGTTCAAGGGTGTATTCTCCGTCACTCGGAAGAAGATCTTTGCCGTGCACAACAAGCCGGGGATTAACCTTTTTGGCGGTCTTGTTCACAAACTCTTCCACAATCGGCTCCAGTTCTTCAACAACCAGAACTTTCTTCTTGTCTTTTATGAAACTTGAGATAAAGTCTTCTGAAAGGGGGAAGGTCATGTTTATTTCAGCGACAGGAATCTTAGCACCAAGCATGTTCAACAGTTCCATCGTGTACTGAAAACTGACTCCTGAAGTTATTATGCCTATTTTTTGCTTAGAGTTCTTGTTGTACACTTTGTTTATTTTTTTACCGTACTTCTTTTCTATCTTCTTTATTTTTTCATCCAGCTCTCTGTGCAGTTTTTGTAGTCCTGGACGTATGTTATTGTAGTGCTCAAGGTCCTTTGCAAAAACCCCCCTTGTCTTAGGCTTCTTGAATTTGCCGAGCGTTACTGTTTCTATCACGTGACTTACTTTGGTCGTGCTCCGGACGAAAACAGGCACGTGAAATTCTTCTGATAGATCAAAAGCGAATCTAGTGAGATCAAGAGCCTCTTGAGGATCAGACGGTTCCAGAGTGGGCACCTTAAACATTCTGGAGTAGTACCGGGTATCCTGTTCTGATTGGGCTGAACTCCAGCCGTTAGGATCGTCAGCAACGAGAATCACAAACCCTGCTTTGGTCCCATAGTACGCGATGGGACCTACAGAATCTGCTGCAACATTCAGGCCGAAGTGCTTCATGCTTGTCATTGCCCGAACCCCTGATAAAGCAGCGCCCGCAGCAGTCTCAAAAGCAACTTTCTCATTAGCTGTGTACTCGAAAATTAATCCCCTTTGTTTTGCCACGCGCGATAGGGCAATAGGCACTTCAGAACTCGGAGTACCGGGGTAAGCGGCAAAAACGCCAACCCCTGCTTCAAGCGCACCTCTTGCTATCGCTTCATTACCAAGCAAAACTACCTTTTTTCCAGCAGGCTTCAGCAAGTCCATGACGCTAAAAGGAAAAGATTGTTTAAATGCTTTCGGTAGGATATCTTAATCTTTAAAAACGCCCGTTTCCTTTTCAAAGAACATGACTGGAAACGGAGAATGTGATGAACTGGACAGTAGGATACTACGAGAACTGCAAGAGAACAGCAGGCAATCTGCAAGAGCACTTGCAGAAAAACTGGGCGTGGCCGTCGGAACAGTACAGAACAGAATCCAAAAACTAGAGCAAAACAAGATCATCACAGGATACCACTGCCACTTAGACTACGGGAAACTTGGGTACAACGTGGTAGCAATAATAGGCATTAAAGCAAGAAGAGAAAAACTGGCCGAACTTGAGAAGGCTCTTGAAAGCAAAAAAGAAGTGTACGCGCTCATGGAAGTTACAGGCACTTTTGATATAATGATTGCAGTAATTTTCAAAAGTATAAGTGGGCTAAACAAGTTTATCAAAGACCTTCCTGCTGACTCAATAAAAGAAACACAAACTTTCCTCGTGCTCAAATCACTAAAAGAGGGGCACTACCGGGTGTAACCAATGCTTAACTTCACGATAAACGATGTAAAAATAGTGCTAAGGGATATTGGAGAAGTCATAGAACTTTTTTCCCTCGTCCTTCTAATCCCCGTTCCCCTAGCACTGTACTATGGAGAGGGGATCTCTGCTGTAGAAGCATATGTTACTGCTTCAGTGCTGGGCATCCTAACCGGGCTTTTACTGAAGAGATTGTTCAAGAACTCAGGAGAGTCCAGGACCGTGCATGCGTTCACAGCAACAACTGCAGTCTGGATCTTATGCCCTTTTATCGGTGCCTTGCCCTACATGTTTTATCTTGGCTCTGGCCCGCTGGACGCGTACTTTGAAAGCGTGTCAAGCATGACCACAACCGGGCTTACAATGCTGGGCTTTGAACTGCCTAAAAGCCTGATCTTCTGGAGGAGTGTTGAAGCGTGGATAGGCGGAGCAGGTATAATCGTGCTCGCGCTCATAGGAATCTTTGGTTTCACAAAAAGTGCAAGATTATCTGAAGCAGAAGGCAGGGAAGAAAGGCTAAGGCCTAACATAATAAAGTCTGTGAGAATGGTGTGGTTAATTTACGCCTTCCTAACGCTGCTTGGCGTGACACTTCTCCTGGGAACCGGAATGCCTGTATTCAAGGCAGTGAACATGAGCATGCAAGGGATAAGCACGACAGGACTGGCGCCGGCAGAAGACATACTCCTCTACCCTGGATCAAAACTGTGCTTAATGTTCATCACCCTCATGGGCTCGTTTTCATTCCTAGTCCACTACAAGTACATGAAAGGCCGCTTAGGAGCATACCTAAGGGATGTGCAAGTCAAGCTAATCCTGATCCTTGCACTGCTTGCAATAATACTAACCATCCCTCAATTTACAAAAATGCATGGAAAAACAGGACTAGAAGACGCTGCGTTCAGTGCAGTAAACGCAATAACCAACGGAGGATTTCAAGCATTTGACTACGCTCCCCTTGGCTCATTTGTAGTAATCATAACGGCAGTGCTGATGATAATAGGAGGATCAACTGGATCAACAAGCGGGGGGATAAAAGCATTGAGGCTATGGATCTTCCTGAAAAGCGCTTACTGGAAAACAAAAGAATTCATCCTTCCCTCAAAAGCATACTTTCCCAGAAAAATAGAAGGGCATAACATAAATGACGAAGACATGAACGTGACTTTCCTGCTCATCATACTATACCTCGTCTTCCTGTTGTTTGGGAGCCTAACGCTCGTGTCAACAATGCCAGTTAATGGAGAGCAGGCGTTTTTTGAAGTGGCAAGCGCGCAGGGTAATGCAGGGCTGACAATGGGAATCACAGGGCCTACAATGCCCCCTGCAGCAAAAGTCATGCTCTGCCTAAACATGATAGTAGGCAGGCTTGAAATCATACCCCTTTTAATAGCAGGAGGATTCTTGTTAAAGATAAGGAGGCGGGACTAAATGTACATCATAATCATTGGCGCTGGAACAATCGGATCACACCTGGCAAGACTTCTAATAAAAGAAGACTGCGACGTAGTAGTAGTGGACAAGAACGGAGATGTTTGCCAAGAGCTTTCTCAAGAACTTGAAATAATCGCAATAAGAGGAGACGGCACAAAACCAAAAACACTTGAAGATGCAGGAGTAAAAGAAGCTGATGCGGTGGCGGTGCTCACCGGCTCGGATGAAACTAACCTTATAGTGTCCTTGATAGCAAAACAAGCTGGAGCAGAGTACGTTGTTGCGCGCTTGGGCGCGCTGCACTATGATGAACAGGTTCTCAAAAACCTGGGGATAGATCTGGTGGTTTATCCAGAAGCAGCTGCAGCCGGATACATTTCTCAGATGATCACAAAACCAGAGGTACTGGACCTAACATTCTTAAGCAGAGGAGATGCAGAGATAATAGAACTGAATGTAAAAGAAGAATCTAAAATCGCCGGAAAGCAGATTTCTGAAATAAAACAACCTAAAGGAACAAGAATAATTGCTGTTATAAAAGACGGAAAGCTTGCCATACCAGAAGACAACACCGTTATCAACCCAGGGTCAAAGATTCTGGTGCTCTCAAAAATTGAAAGCATAAAAGAAGCGAAGAAACTGGCTGATTAGGATGACCTTAAAGTTTGAGGTGCAAGGCAAAAGCATAGTAACAGACAACCTAACAGAAGGCCTGGAAAAAAGTTCCGTTAAAGCATATGCAGAGACGTGGAAACAGTTAGACGGCCTCATTCTGAGGACAGAGGAAATTAAAAAAGTAGCAGAAAAGATAGTTCCTGAAAAATTTGACTGGAAAGACGACCCTAAAAAAGCAGCAAAAGCAATATCCGGGATAAAATCTCCTAAAGCAACCCGGCTACTGGAACCAAGAAACCCTGAAGAAAAAGAGATAGTTCAAGCCCTTCTAGCATACAAGGTGCTGAAGAGAATAGGAATGATTCAAGATGAAGGTCAGTCTTGAAGCAGAACACGGAACATGGGTCTGCATAAAAAAAGGAGAATTTGGGAACACTCCTGAAGAAAGGATAGACTGCGCCAGATTACTAGCAAGCATAGCACAATCATGCAAACGGAAGCTAAGACAAGAAAAAGGAATAGACCCAGAGAAAATTGCGGGAATATGCGGAGCAAAATACAACCGGAGACAAAAGGTGTACTTGCTTAAAGGCCGGAAAAAATCAGACGACATAGAAAAATGGCTTGAACAAGTAAAGAGATTACCAGAACCAAACGAGTCTGCGCTCCTGCTCCTTGAGATGATCGGCTACCCCATCATACCTTCACAAAAAGCATTTGAAGAGTACCTAAAGAAGATGGAACTGGGCACAGAAGGATACGGGCCGATGAAATAAAGCTCATGCTACTCATTATACCTATTCAATCTTTTCCTCAGAATTCCTTTCAAACCACTTTCTTGGAACAATCTTACCTGTTTCCACACCATCAATTCTATCAAGCACAAGATCTCTCTCAAACACTCTCTCTGCGTTTTTTAGATCTTGACGGGCAGTAAGAGAATTCTTAAGCCTAAGAGTTTTTCTTTCTGGAGCCTAAGGCCTGTATTCACCCGGCTCCAGAAACTTCTTCGGAGGAAAGTAATCAGACATTTTTTACCCTTAATCCTTCTCTTCTTCTTGTGGACTGACATACAGCGTAATAACCTCTTTTCTTGTTTATAATGCCAACCAAAATGTTTAAAACAACCGCAAGCCAGAAAAATACCAAAAACGGGGCCATAGGGTAGCCTGGTGATCCTACCGGCTTTGGGAGCCGGTGACTCCGGTTCGAATCCGGGTGGCCCCACCAACCCACAAAAAGCCCTTAACTGCAGTATAAACAATCTTGGTTAGAGAACCCTACTCATAAAAAGACTGATCCTTTTAAAACTGTAAAAAGCTAAAAACTCTGAACGCGCATATACACGCGGGAGTTGCCTAGCCAGGTTATGGCGCAGGGCTTAGGACCCTGTGGGTTAGTCCCGTCGAGGGTTCAAATCCCTCCTCCCGCACTCAAACCCTGTGGAAGTGAAAAAATGGCTGAAAGAGAAAGAACAATATTTGATGTGATAGAAGAGGCGCTAAAAGCTCATGGTGTGCCTGCTGACGAAGAGATCATGAAAAGAGTCAGGGACAAGATTTATGCTAAACTGAAAGATAGAGTAGACCCGCGGGAAATAGAACGAGAAATAAAAACAAACCGCCCAGGAAAACTTACAACAACCGCATACGAGATCGTAGGAAAAATGATAAGATCCAGAGAGATAAACAAAGGAGAACTTGAAACAAAAAGGGCCATGGCAGTAGGAGAAAAAACAGAAGTAAGCAAACTAAGCTTAACCTACGGAAGAATGGCAGGAATAGATAAGAACATTGCGGACACGATGGTAATGTTAGGCGTAAAGCCAACCAAAGAGAACGTAGCAAGAGTAAGGGGAATGCTACAAGCAAAACTGAGAAACGAAGCAAACCCACAAGAGCTAAAAGCAGAACTAAAAAGCGACAGGCCCGGAATCATCTCAGACGCGGCCTCAGACATAATAAAAGATATGAAAAAGGCAGGGGAACTGCCCGCTTTGTCAAAAGAAGAACTTGAAGAAATAAGTAAAACAAGAGAAAGCCTCAGAAAAGCTTTAAGAAAACCCAAGCTGCTTAGTAACCTGAAGAAAAAGCGCAGGAGATAAAAAAGCAGCCTCGGTAGCTCAGCGTGGTGGAGCGCTTGCTTGGTAAGCAAGAGGCCCCGGGTTCAAATCCCGGCCGAGGCTCCAGGCGTGCCGGGATAGCGAAGTGGTTAACGCGCCAGCCTGGAGAGCTGGTGGGCTTCGGCCCGCGTGGGTTCGAATGAGCCATTCCCTCACTTCAGGGAAGACTCCGACAATCCCACTCCCGGCGTGCGATCTAAAAACAAAAGAATAGGAGGATAACATGGAAGCCATTACCATATTAGGGATAGTGTTCTTAGGACTAATCCTGTTTACATTAACAGGAATAGCCCTGACAGGAATTACACTACTACTAGCTGTGAACAAAGGGCACACCAGATTCCAAAAGTTTTTCATGGTGCTGATAAGCTTTTTTGAAAGCCCCCTCAAAACCATGGTGAAAATATTCCGGATAGACCCGCATGCGATAGACAATATGATAATAGAAATAGAAAACAACCTAATGCGCTCAGACTTTCTTAAAGTGCCGTACAATGAAAGAATGATCATCCTGCCCCAGTGCCTAAGACACCCAAACTGTCCTGCCAGAACAAGCCCAAATAGCATAGAGTGCATTGGGTGCGGGTTATGCAACATAAAAAAATTAAAGAAAGAAGCAGAAGAGATGGGATACAAATTCGTCCTGTCCCCAGGTGGAACATTCTCAAAAAGAAGAATAAAAGAAGAAAAACCAAAAGCAGTGCTTGGAGTTGCATGTGAGTTTGAGCTAAGAGAAGGTCTTGATGCCTGCATGGAATACCGTGTACCCGCACAGGGCATTCCCCTGCTAAAAGGCGGGTGCGTCCAGACAATAGCAGACTGGGACAGAATCAAAGAAGTCATGAGGTCAAAAATATAAACCTGATTATCACAAAACAAGACGATAACACGCCGGGGTGGCTTAGCCTCTGTCCAGCCTCGCGTTTGACTGGACAGCTAAAATGGTCAGAGCGCCTGACTCATAATCAGGAGGCCGCTGGTTCAAATCCGGCCCCCGGCACTTCCCTGCTTTTTTATATACCTCTCCCTCCTCTGACAGAACATCATGAAAGTAATCGCGCTTGGAGGGAACTACATACATGAAGAAAAAGAAATGCGCCTGGCAGCAAGAGCAATCTCAAAGTACTTCAAGCCACCTCTAATCCTCACTCATGGCAATGGACCTCAAGCTGGAGAACTCCGCAAAAAAACAGGATTCCCCCTGGACCAGGTAGTAGCCCTTACTCAAGCAAGCATAGGCTATCCCCTCTCAAGAGAAATTGAAAAAGCAAGCGGCACAAACACAGCCGTCCTGCTAACCAGAACGTTAGTGTCTAAAAAAGATCCTGAATTCAAGAGGCCAAGCAAACCAATTGGCAAGTACTATCGGAAAAAAGCAGATGGCCTAAGATACTTTGCAGGAAGAGGATGGAGAGAAATTGTGCCTTCACCAAAGCCCCTTAGGATCCTGGAATCAAAAGCAATAAAGAAACTTGCGGCAAGCAAAAACATGAACGTAGTGTGCTGCGGGGGCGGAGGCATACCTGTAACAAAAAGAAATGTTGGGATTGAAGCGGTTGTTGACAAAGACCTTGCCAGTGCAGTGCTAGCAAAAGCGATAAAAGTAAAAGAACTGATCATCCTTATGAAAGAACCGTGCGTTTACATGAACTACGGAAAACGAACGCAAGAGAGGGTGCCTGAAATAAAGATTAGAGAAATAAATTCCCTACTAAAAAAAGGGATATTTGAGCAAGGCACCATAGCCCCAAAAATGAAAGCAGCAGCATTATTTGGGGGAAAAACGATAATCACAAACGCGGAGAATATTGACAGAGCAATAAAAGGAAAAGAGGGGACATTAATATGCCCATAAAACACATCCTGAGCATAAACGACCTAACCAAAAAAGAGTGCAAAGAACTCGTGAAAGGGAGATGGAAAAAAAGCTCTGGGAACGCAGTTCTCTTATTTGAACTACCCAGCACCCGGACCAAAACATCCTTCGAGCTCGGGCTCAAGGAGATGGGAATGAAAACATCATACCTGAACACACAAACCACCCAGATAACAAGAGGAGAAACAATTGAAGATACAGCAAGAGTACTGTCATCCTACGCGAACGTAATAATCGCAAGAATGAAAGAGCATGACACGCTAACAAGATTCTCAAGAGCGTCAGAATCCCCTGTAATAAACGCGCTTAGCAACCTGGAGCACCCGACCCAAGCAATAAACGACTTTTACACCATAGATAAAACAGTAGACCTTAGGTCTGCAAAAATCGTGTGGGTAGGGGACGGAACAAACGTGTGCAATTCCATAATACTACTGGCCAAAAAATTGAACGTCAAACTAAAGGTGGCAACACCCAAAAAATACAAGCCTGCGTATGAATGCAACTGGACAGAAGACCCAAAAGAAGCGGTTGAAGAGGCCAACGTGATAATGACAGACGCGTGGGTGAGCATGGGACAGCACAAACACGCAAAACAGAAAATAAAAGCGCTGAAGAGATACCAGATAAACAGCAAGCTCGTCAAAAACGCCTGCCAAGACTGGTTCTTTATGCACTGCCTTCCTGCCCACAGAGAACAGGAAGTAACAAAAGAAATAATTGACGGGAAAAGAAGCCTTGTCTGGAAACAAGCAAAAAACAAAAAACTCACTGCAAAAGCAGTTGTATCCCTGGCCCTAAAAAAGACAAAAGGATTATAATCCCTAAAATCAGAATAATATTATGAAAACCAGGATCTTGATACTGGCTTTAGTGCTTGCCGGAATGCTCTCACTATCAGGGTGCACATGGGTCAAAATAACAAACAACAACGTTGAAATACAGGTCAAAAAGTATGTCGGAAGCTATGAAGAACAGGCAGAATGCGAACCGTTCGCACTGAAAAATGCTGAGATCTGGGTTGACGACGAGTACTACTACACAGACTCTCAAGGAAAAGTGGGGCTAGAACTAGAAGAAGGACAGCATAAGATATTCTATCCCGGTTGCTCAGGCAAAAACATGAGCAATGAACTTGACTTTAAGATAGAAAAAGGCAAAATATACTACCTAAAAAACAAGATCTACCGGAACGGGTATAACGAGACAATCCCAACACAATCAGACAGGCTGATAGAACTTAACATATACTGTTGCACCAGGTAAAAAACTTTTTATACCCGAATATCAAAAGAACCAACTAAGCCTCGGTAGCACAGCGGCAGTGCGGCTGCCTTGTAAGAGGAGACACCTTACGGTTTCTCCTTCTATCCTCTTCCCTTAAAGAGGATCCAAGAAAGCAGCAGGTCGTGGGTTCAAATCCCACCCGAGGCTCCACCGACTAATGCTTGGAGATGAAAAAATGGATAGAATAGAGTGTGATGTTCTAATAATTGGAGCCGGTCCAGCAGGACTCACTGCAGCAATGTACACCGCAAGAAGAAAGCTTAACACTATCGTTGTAGAAAAAGCACTTCCAGGAGGACAAATGCAATTAACGATGGACATAGAAAACTACCCTGGTTTTGAAAAGATAAACGGACCAGAACTTGCTGAAAAAATGAAAAAACAGGCAGAAAAGTTCGGGGCCAAAATAGAGTATGACATGATAACAAAAGTAAGCGTGGAAGGGAATATCATAAAAGCAGTAGGCAATTCTAAAGAATACAAAGCAAAGACAATGATAATCGCAACAGGAGGAGAACACAGACACCTCAAAGTTCCAGGAGAACAAGAGCTTGCCGGAAAAGGAGTATCATACTGTGCCACGTGCGACGCGCTGTTCTACAAAGGAAAAGAAGTGGCAGTAATCGGAGGAGGAAACAGCGCAGTAGAAGACGCAATATACCTTTCAGGAGTGGCTGAAAAAGTGCACCTGATACACAGACGGAATGAGTTCAGAGCAGACCCTGACAGGGTAGAAAAAATGAAAGAACTTGGAGTAGACATAATCACTCCAAAATCCCCTGCAAAATTCGAAAAAACAGAAGAAGGTAAAGTAAAGATAACATTCAATGAAGGGGGAGAGATAGAAGTTGACGGTGTCTTCATATCAGTCGGGTACATTCCTTCAGCAGAAGTTTTCAAGGGAACAAACCTGGAGTTCACCAAAAGCGGGCACATAAAAGTAGACGAACAACAAAGAACAAACCTGCCCGGAGTATTCGCAGCAGGAGACATCACAGGCAGGCTAGCTCAAATAGCCGTGGCAGTCGGAGAAGGAGCTCTTGCCGGAATGAACGCGTACAAGTACATACAAAAGCCATACTGGAGCTGATAAGATGATAAGGATATACAAAATAAGTCCCGAAGCATTAAAAGAATCAAAAAAGATCCTGGAAGCACAGGAAAACGTTGATGAACAAGGCAAATTAGAAAAAAACGAATTCGCCAGAAACGGCTACACCCTGCAAAGCGCAACCGCACTTGGACTGGAAGGAGACGAGTACTACCTGTACATAGACGCGCCAGAAGAATTCTGGAAAAAGAACGAAGAAAAACTGAATATCAGTGGTGTAACAAAGCTAGAAAACGAAGAGTATGAAAAAGTAAAAGCAAAGTTTGACGAAGAAAAAGAGAACGCAGCAGCAGGGATAGGGAATTTATTCGGATAAGCTGATCAAAAACCGAAAGGGGCCGTGGGGTAGCCTGGTAGCCTTCCAGCTTCGGGAGCTGGTGAGCCGAGTTCAAATCTCGGCGGCCCCATACCTGGCAAAAGAAACTATTTAAAAACCTAAAAAGCCAAGTATAACCGTAACTTAAATGTCCCGTGGTAGCATAGTGGTAGTGCGCCCGGCTGTAGTAAAGTCTCTCGCGCTCCTGCGCGAGACTGTAGGTACCGGGAGACCGCCGGTTCAAAACCGCGGAAAGGAAAAACACAAAATTCCTTCCACGGAGAAAATCCGGCCCACGGGACCACCTCTTTGGGCCTGTAGATCAGTGGAAAACCCATTTTTCCTTACAGAACTCTGGGGAAAAATGGTTCACCAGAGATCGCCTGCCTTGCACGCAGGAGGTCGGGGGTTCAAATCCCCCCGGGTCCACTAATAAGGGCGCCTTCCCCGCCCTTATCAACCCATCCAAACCAAAATAAAGGGCGCCTTCCCCGCCCTTATGCAAGAAAGTAAGGAGGGTCCGTGGTCTAGCGGCTAGGACGTCGCCTTGACGTGGCGAAGATCGGTGGTTCAAATCCGCCCGGACCCACTCAAAAATGGTCCCGTAGTCTAGCGGCCAACTCGATTGACTCAACACCAAAAGAGTCAAACGAGGTCCAAAGGATACGGGCCTCTCGAGCCCGGGACCCGGGTTCAAAACCGCAGAAAGGAAAGAAAAGTTCCTTCTGCGGAGAAAATCCCGGCGGGACCATACCCAAAAATGCCCCGGTAGTCTAGCGGCCTAGGATACCGGACTGTCGATCCGGTGACCCGGGTTCAAATCCCGGCTGGGGCGCCATAGCGGTCCCATAGTCTAGCGGCCAACTCGCTCGCACACCGCGCGCGGGGCCGAAAGGATATCGGCCTTTCGAGCCGAAGACCCGGGTTCAAATCCCGGTGGGACCATAAAAACACAAAATAGGGTCCGTGGTCTAGCGGCTAGGACGCCACCCTTACAAGGTGGAGATCGGTGGTTCAAATCCGCCCGGACCCACTCAAAATAGCCCCGTAGTCTAGCGGCCATTTTCACGGTCGCGTGACGGCCGTGGAAGCTGAAAGGATGGCAGGCTCTGGACCTGCAGACGGCGGTTCGAATCCGCCCGGGGCTACTAGAAAAGACAGCCCCATAGTCTAGCGGCCAACTCGATTGACTCAACACCAAAAGAGTCAAACGAGGTCCAAAGGATACAGGGCTTTGGACCCTGGGACGGCGGTTCGAATCCGCCTGGGGCTACCATAACCAAAAAAAGGGTCCGTGGTCTAGCGGCTAGGACGCCACCCTCACACGGTGGAGATCGGTGGTTCAAATCCGCCCGGACCCACTAATCCAACATGAAAGCACCATAGAAACCTTTTTATACCTTAAGTTTTGAAAATCTCATGGTGACCATCTCCAGCTAGTTTTTCGGGGGGACAGAATGAAAAAGGAAGCTATATTAAGCCACGAACTTGTGCCAAAACATGAAATAATAACAGAAGAAGAAGTCAACTCACTGATTAAAGAATACGGCATAACAGTAGACCAACTTCCAAAGATACGTTCTGACGACCCTATAGTGAAAATAATAGGCGCAAAGAAGGGACAAGTACTTAAGATAACAAGGAACAGTCCAACCGCTGGAGAGTATTATTACTACCGGGTAGTCATATAACCCGGAAAAAGGGGACGGTTAAATGCCTTATTGGGAAGTAGCAGAATCTTTCATAAAAGAGTATGGTGTTGTAAAGCAACACATCGATTCATACAACGAGCTGATAAGCAACAGGTTGCCTAGAATAATGGAGAACTATCCTGAAATAGAAACGAACAAGGAGAACTGTTACATAAAATTTCATTCCATAAGGCTGGAAAAACCAATAGCTGTTGAAGCAGATGGTTCAAGAAAACAGATTCTTCCAATGGACTGCAGGCTTAGAAACAAAACATACGCAGCAGCAGTTTACTCGGAAATAGGAATATTTGATGGAGAAAAAGAGATAGACAAAGATGAAGTTCTCATAGGAAAATTCCCTGTAATGCTCAAATCAAACCTATGTTACCTGTCAGAAATGAACGAAGAACAACTAATAAAAGCAAACGAAGATCCTTTAGACCAAGGAGGGTACTTCATAATAAACGGATCTGAAAAGTCCCTAGTAAGCATAGAAAATCCTGTTTCTAACAGAATAATGCTGGCCACAGAAAACAAATCCGGAAAAACACTGTACACAAGCACAGTATTCTCTCACAGCATGTACCGAGCAGGAGGAAAAAACGCAGTGCAACGGACAGAAGAAGGGTTCTTGTATGTGATACATCCAGGATCACCAAACAACCTAAACCTAACAGTACTGCTTAAAGCACTCGGATTAGAGTCTGACCAAAAAGTCATTAACGCATTCTCTGAAAAAGCAAAAAACGACGTGCTCCTGAATCTGGAAAAAACACCCGTAAAAAACAAAGAGGAAGCGCTGGACTACATAGGAAAACGATTAGCTGCAAGCCAATCAGAAGAGTACAGGAAAAAGAGAGCAGAATACGTAATAGACCACTACCTGCTGCCCCACATAGGAACAGAACCTGAAAACAGGCTCACTAAAGCTTACTTCCTGGTGAGAATGGCGGAAAGAACAATAGAAGGCGCAAGAGGAGAAAGAAAAGTTGATGACAGAGACCACTACGCTAACAAGAGAATGAAAATCTCTGGACCGCTCTTGGAAGACATTTTCAACCTGGCAATAAGCGCGTTCGCCAGGGATTTAAGATACCAAGTTGACAGAGCATACACAAGAAGAAGAAAACTCCAAGTAAAAACACTTGTAAGGCCAGACACATTCACCACAAGAGTACTTCACGCTATGGCAACAGGAAACTGGGTTGGAAACAGAACAGGCGTTTCCCAACTGCTTGACAGACATTCATATGCAGTAGCCATATCTCAAATGAGAAGGGTCAGCACACCATTATCACAAACCCACGCGCACTATGAAGCAAGAGACGTTCATCCAACAACTTTCGGGAAGATCTGCCCTGTAGAAACCCCTGAAGGCCACCGTGTAGGGTTACAAAAACACCTTGCCACAGGCTGCGTTATATCAAGCAGGCTTGTTGAGAATGTTGAGGATGAGCTGAAAAAGCTTGGCGTAAAGAGCAAATGAGTGATGAACATGATTAAAGAAGCAGGAGTATATTGCAACGGAAAACTCGTAGGATTTCATCCAAAGCCAAAAGAACTTGTGAAGAACATCAAAGAAAAAAAGAGACGGGGAGAACTGCCCTACGACGTAACAGTCTGCTACTATCACGACCTAAACGAAGTTTATGTAAACAGTGATCCTGGAAGAGCCCTTAGGCCACTCATAGTAGTTGAAAAAGGAAAACCAAAACTAACAAAAGAACACCTAAAACTGATAAAAGAAAACAAAATGCGCTTCAGCGACCTTGTTGAAGCAGGAGTAATAGAATTCCTTGACGCTGAAGAGGAAGAAAACGCGTACATTGCCCTGGATGAAAAAGACCTAACCCCCGAACACACTCATCTTGAGATCTATCCCGCACTGCTCTTCGGAGTCATTGCAGCAATGCTACCTTACCCTGAACACAACACATCCCCAAGAGACAGCATGGCAACACAGTACATGAAGCAATCCCTTGGGCTGTTCGCATCTAATTACAGTAAAAGAGTGGACACACGCGCCCACATAATGTTCTACCCTCAAAGGCCCCTTGTAAAATCAAAATTCTATGATGCTCTTGGAGCAAGTCAAAGGCCTGCAGGACAAAACTTCGTCATCGCAGTAACCCCCTACTACGGTTACAACATTAACGATGCGGTAGTGATGAACAAGGCAAGCATAGAAAGAGGCCTGGGAAGAACCATTAGCTTCAGAACTTATGCTAACGAAGAGAGGAGATACCCCGGAGGACAAAAAGACCGGTTTGAAAGACCAAGACCTGAAATATTTGGGTACAGAGGAGAAGAAGCATACCAATACCTTGACGAAGAAGGAATAATAGAACCAGAATTTGAAGTCAAACAAGGAGATGTCCTGATAGGAAAAACATCACCACCAAGATTCCTAGAAGAAGTCAGAGAACTTGAAGTACTAGAAGAAAAAAGAAGAGAGAACTCCACAGCCGTAAGGCACGGAGAACACGGCACTGTTGACTGGGTACTTGCAACAGAAGGAGAAGGGGGAAACAAACTTGTAAAGGTCAGGGTCAGGAACCTGATGATTCCAGAGATAGGTGACAAGTTCGCAGCCAGACACGGGCAAAAAGGAGTTATAGGACTCATAGCAGAAGAAGCAGACATGCCATTCACAGAAAAAGGAATTATACCCGACCTCATTTTCAACCCTCACGCAGTACCAGGCAGAACAACCATAGGATACCTACTTGAAACACTTGGAGGGAAAGTTGCCTCCTTAAGAGGAAAAGAGGTTGACGCCACTCCTTTTGACAACGAAAGCGAAAAAGACCTCAGAGAATTCATGAAAAAATACGGGTTCAAGGACTCAGGAAAAGAAGTAATGTACAACGGGATCACAGGAGAAAAAATGCCTGCAAGGATATTCGTAGGAACAACATACTACATGAGACTAAAGCACCTGGTCTCAGACAAGATACATGCAAGGGCAAGAGGCCCTGTACAAATCCTTACAAGACAACCAACAGAAGGAAGAGCAAGAGAAGGAGGACTTAAATTCGGGGAGATGGAAAGAGACACGCTAATAGGCCACGGCGCAGCAATGCTCCTAAAAGAAAGGCTGCTTGAAGAATCAGACAAGGTCACAGAGTACGTGTGCAAAAAATGCGGAGTCATAGCAGTTTACGATCAGGTCAGGAACAGGAAATGGTGCCCGATCTGCGGAGAAAGTAAAGAGGTATACCCTATAGAAATGAGCTACTCGTTCAAGTTGCTGCTGAATGAGATAATGGCTCTCGGGATATACCCGAAACTAATCCTCAAAGACAAGGTGTGATGGAATATGATAATACCAAAGGATATAGGGTCAATAAAATTCGGCTTGCTTGACCCCAAAAAAATAAGAAAGATGTCACAGGTCAGGGTAATAAACCCTGATACGTACGATGATGACGGGTACCCGATAGAAGGAGGCCTCATGGACCTCAGGATGGGAGTAATAGACCCCGGCTTAAGGTGTAAAACATGTTCAGGAAGGCCTGCCACCTGCCCAGGACACTTCGGGCACATAGAACTGGTAAGACCTGTAGTGCACATAGGCTATGTCAAAATAATATACACACTGCTGAGGTCAACCTGCAGGAAATGCGGAAGAATCCTGCTACCTGAAGATGATGTTGAAAAACTCAAGAGGATCATGTTCGCTGAAGAAGGCGCGGAGGAGATTGAGGAAGAAGAAGAAAAAGAGCAAGTCGCGTTAAACCTTATAGACAAGAGTAAAGGCGTGAACAAGTGCCCCCACTGCGGAGAACCGCAAAACAAGATAAGATTAGTGCGCCCGACAACATTTTATGAAGGAGACCAAAGACTGTTCCCCTCACAAATCAGAGAAAGAATTGAAAGGATCCCTGACGATGAACTAAAAATCTTTGGTATTAACACAGAAGAAGCAAGACCTGAATGGGCTTTGCTGACCGTTCTACCAGTACCCCCTGTAACAACAAGACCAAGCATCACACTAGAAACAGGAGAAAGATCCGAAGACGATCTGACCCACAAGCTTGTAGATATAATAAGAATAAACCAGAGGCTTGCGGATAACATATCAGCAGGAGCACCCCAGCTTATCATTGAAGACCTGTGGGACCTGCTCCAGTACCATGTCACAACATACTTTAACAATAATGTCAGTGGCATACCTCCTGCAAAACACAGGTCAGGAAGAGCCCTAACAACATTGTACCAAAGGCTAAAAGGAAAAGAAGGAAGGTTCAGGTACTACTTATCAGGAAAGAGAGTTAACTTTTCTGCCAGAACCGTGATAACCCCTGACCCCAACATAGACATAGAAGAGTTAGGAGTTCCAAAGCAGATTGCTGAAGAACTGACAATACCAGTGTCAGTAACTGAGTGGAACCTTGACCAAATTAAAAAGATCATACTAAACAAAGAATACCCCACCGCTAAGTACGTGATAAGCCCTGAAAAAAGAAAGAAGATAATCACAGAATTCAACCGTGAAGAAGTGGCAGAGGAAATAAAACCAGGATACATAGTAGAAAGACAGTTGATAGACAATGATCCTGTAGTATTCAACAGGCAACCTTCACTTCACAGAATGTCCATGATGGGCCACAGGGTCAAAGTACTTCCTGGAAAAACATTCAGGATAAACGACGCAGTATCCAGACCATACAACGCAGACTACGACGGAGACGAAATGAATCTGCATGTTCCACAAACAGAAGAATCAAGAGAAGAAGTAGAACAACTAATGCTCATACCAAACAACATAATCTCGATAAGGCACGGGAACACGATAATCGGAGCAAATCTCGACCATGTCACTGGAACATACCTGCTAACCAAAAAAGGCACAAAGTTCAGCAGGAAGAAAGCAATACGCTTACTCGGAAAGATAGGAATAACAGACCTGCCCAAAAAAGACACACTAACAGGAAAAGAGATATTCAGCATGATAATACCAGACAACATAAGCATTGAATACGCTGGAAAAACATGCAAGAAATGCGCAACCTGCGAGAAAGAAAAGTGCCCGTTCGACGCATACATAAAAATAAAGAACGGAAAACTGATTGCAGGAGCAGTAGAAGGAGCAGGGATCAAAAGCCCAGGACACATAATAAGAGAAATATTCAAAAAGAACGGACCAGAAGCCGCTGCAGAATTCATCAACAGGATGACCCGGCTCGCCCTGGAAGTAATCTCAGAAATGGGCTTTACAACAAGCCTTGAAGAAGGTGACATGCCAGAAGAAATCAAAAAGGAGATTGCTAGAAACAACGATAAAGCCGAAAAAGCAGTCGATAAACTTATAGAGAAATACAAGAACAACGAACTCCCAGACGTTCCTGGAAAGACCCCTGAAGAAGTGCTCGAAGACACGATAATGGTAGAACTTGGCAAAGCAAGAACACTCGCGATAAGCCTGACAAAAAGAGCACTAGGCCAAGACAACTCAGACGTTATCATGGCAACAATCGGTGCAAAAGGAACACCACACCACTTAGTGCAAATGCAGGCCATGATAGGCCAGTCCAGCCTTAGAGGAAAAAGACTAACCCAAAGAGGCTACCGTTATAAGATGCTGCCACACTTCAAGCCGGGAGACATATCAGCCAAGCCAGGAGGTTTCATAAAAAGCAGCTTCAAAAGCGGGCTTGACCCAATAGAAGCATTCCTGCAAGCAATGAGTGGAAGAGACAGTATAGTGGACAAAGGAATTAACACCGCAGTATCAGGATACTTCTACAGGAGAGTACTCCACGCGCTTATAGACCTCTGGGTCAGAGCAGACGGAAGCGTAAGAAGCGCGGCCGGAGAAATAATACAGTTCAGGTACGGAGAAGATGGAATCAACCCCATGAAAAAAGACAACCTGGACATAGACAAAATCGTACAAGAAGTTAAAGAGGGATCATAATGACCCTACCTAAAAGTGTGCTTGAAGAGATCGAAAAGAAGACAAAAGGTTTAAATAAAAACCAGGTCAAAAAAGTAATAGAAAGGGCAGCCTCTGCTTATGAGGTAGCTCAAGTAGAGCCTGGGGAGGCAGTTGGAACGATTGCTGCCCAATCAATTGGGGAACCAGGCACGCAAATGACCATGCTAACATTCCACTTCGCAGGAATAGCAGAGATGGGAATTGCGCAGGGATTCCCGCGCCTGATAGAACTAACAAGCGCGGTCAAAAAACCTAAAAACCCCGCTATGTGGGTATACCTGAAAGACGGTAAAAAAGAACAGAAAGTAAGAGAATTCGCTGAAAGGATACAAGAAAAGAAAGTGAAACAAGTAGCAGAGATCCAAGAAGACTTCAAAGAAAGAAAACTAACAATAAAAGTAACCCATCCTGCGATAAACGTAAAAGAACTTGCAGGAAGAATAGAAAAGAAGTTCAAAATCAAACCAACAGATGTAAAGGGTAAAACAATAACATTCAAATCAAAAGAGTACACCCTGCAAAAGTTAAGGAAATTTGCACTTAAAGTAGAAAAAATGCAGGCATCAGGAATACAGGGAATAGTAAAAGCAGGAGTAATAAAGGAAGGAGACGAATACGTGATACAGACAAGTGGAACAAACCTAAAAGAAGTAATGAACTTAGAAGAAGTTGATGCTTCAAGGACAGTATCAAATAACATCCATGAAGTATACGACGTGCTTGGGATAGAAGCAGCGAGAAACATGCTACTATCAGAAATAATCAGTGTGTTAGAGAATAACGGGCTTGACATAGACAAAAGACACCTGATGCTCTTGTGTGACATGATGTGTTACACTGGAAAAGTCCTGCCAATAGGCAGAAAAGGAGTATCAGGACAAAAATCATCAGTATTTGCAAGAGCCGCGTTCGAAGAGACAGTATCACATCTGCTAACAGCAGCGATAGAAGGAGCAGAAGACAAGCTAAAAGGAGTGTCAGAAAACATAATCGTAGGAAAACCTGTGCCCATAGGCACAGGAAGCGTAAAACTCAGCATGAGTAGGAAGTGAAACAAATGAATGTTGACACAGCGCTACAAAAAATGCTCAAAACAGGCACCTTAGAATACGGGTACCGCAAAGGGATAAAAAACCTCGTTAGCGGAAAGGCAAAAGCAGTAATAATCGCAAAACACGGACCCGAAAAGGTCAAAGAGGACATAATCAGATACGCTTCAGCCGCAGAAGTGCCCATAATAGAATACAAAGGGAGTAGTCTGGAACTTGGCAGAGCATGCGGAAAACCATTCCTAGTAAGCACAATAACAGTACTAAATCCAGGAGAAGTATCCATTAAAGAGGTATCACAATGATAAAACTAAACGCAGAAGAACTAGAATACATGAACAACTTTGAGAAAATGACCAAGGCAAAAGTCGTGGACTGCATTCTCAAAGAAAATGACATCACATTCATCGTTGAAAAAGGAAACGTGGGACTTGCGATAGGTAAAAAAGGATCAATAGTGGAAAAAGTTAAAAACAAAATGGGAAAAGAAATACACGTGTATGAATACTCACAAGACCCAAAGCAGTTCATACGCAACCTAATGTTTCCCATAAACATTCTGGAAGTAGAAATCGAGAAAGAAAAAGCGACAGTAAAGGTAGACCCTGAACAAAAAAAGAGGGCAATAGGCCGTGAAGGCAAAAAAATAAACAATGTAAGAGAAATAATGGAAAGACACTTTGGAATAAAAGAGATCAAGGTCATATAAGGTGGTAAAATGCCAGGAGAATTCGCTGCACGAAAACTTGCCAGAGACAGGCAAAGGTTCAGATGGAAGTCAATAAAATACGTTGAACGGATGAGGCGCAAAATAGGTAGAGCCCCAGATCCCCTTGAAGGAGCGCCTCAAGGAACAGGGATAGTAATAGAAAAAACAAGCAGAGAACAAAAACAGCCCAGTTCAGGGCTTATAAAAGCAGTAAGAGTACAGCTAAGGAAAAACGGAAAGATGGTAACAGCCCATGTCCCAAGAGACAAAGCAATAACCCACATAGATGAACACGACGAGGTCATGATAGAAGGGCTTGGAGGAAGCCAAGGAGGAGCAGTAGGAACAATGTGGGGAATAAAATACAGGGTAATCAAAGTTAACGGGGTTGCACTATCAGAAATAAGAAAAGGAAAGAAAGAGAAGCCGAGGAGATAAAATGAACGCTCTTATTTTCGGAAAATATGATCCAAAAGTAGAACTAACCGATCCTGGTCTAAAAGGATACATTAACCTAGACCCACGACTTGTACTTCACACACAAGGAAGACACAGTAAGAGAAACTTCGGTAGAGAAAAAGCGCATGTAATAGAGAGACTTGCCAACAACTTCATGAGAAGCGGGACCGGCGGAAAAGTAAGTGGAAAGCTAATAAGAGATAGAGGAGCATGCGGAAAGAAAACAAAAATCCTAAAAGCAATAGAAGAGGCATTCACAATAATAGAAAAAAGAGAAAAGAAAAACCCAATACAAGTACTCGTTCAAGCAATAGAAAACGCAGCACCAAGAGAAGAAACAACCCGGATTAGGATGGGAGGAGTCGTGTACCCAATAGCAGTAGACATTTCCCCACTTAGAAGACTGGACATAGCACTCAGAAACATGGGGATAGCAGTTGTAATCCAATCATTCAATAACAAAAAGACTATTTCTCAAGCCATTGCAGACGAGATCATAACAGCTTCAAAGAACGATCCAGCAAGCTATGCTATCAAAAGGAAAGTAGAGATAGAGAGGATTGCCAAGAGCTCAAGGTGATTTTTTATGGGAAGAAAAGAGCAGATGGTAGAAAAGATAAAAGAATTAATGGATGAACCTGAAAGAATCCGTAACATCGGAATAGTCGCACACATAGACCACGGAAAGACAACCCTATCAGACAACCTAGTTTCCGGAGCAGGATTGCTCAGTGAACAGCTTTCAGGAAAAGAATGTGTGATGGACTCTTATGAACTTGAATCAGAGAGGGGAATCACAATATTCTCTGCCAACATCTCTCTTGTCTTCCCTCACAAAGACAAAGAATACCTCGTGAACATGATAGACACGCCCGGACACGTTGACTTTGGAGGTGCTGTCACAAGAGCCATGAGAGCAGTTGACGGAATAATCCTAGTGACATGTGCAGTGGAAGGTGTCATGCCGCAAACAGAAAGGAACCTGATAACAGCGCTAAAAGAAAGAGTCAAACCAGTGCTGTTCATAAACAAAGTAGACAGGCTTATAAACGAACTTCAGGTAGACGAACAACAAATGCAAGAAAGACTCCTGAAGATAATAAGCAAGGTCAACACACTCATAAAAAAGCATGCTCCTGACGAGTTCAAAGAAGCATGGCAGGTAAAAGTGCAAGACGGGTCTGTGGCGTTCGGAAGCGCATACAACAACTGGGCAATATCTGTGCCCATGATGAAAGAAACAGGAATAACCTTCAAAGACATATACCAATACTGCCATGACGGGAAACAGGATGAACTAGCCAAAAAGATAACAGGATACAGAAGCGTTGTAGACATGATAGTAAACCACATACCCAATCCAAAAGAAGCGCAAAAGTACAGGATACCCACAATATGGAAAGATGGAGACCTAGAATCAGACCTTGGAAAAGCCATGCTAGCATGCGACCCGAAAGGAAAGGTCGCAATGATGATAACCAGCGTGGATATGGACCCACATGCAGGGGAAATCGCAACAGCAAGAGTATACTCCGGAACCGTAAGAAGAGGAATGAAACTCCACATGATAAACGCTAAAACACAGGATACTGTACAACAAGTAGCGTTTTACATGAACACAGGAAGAGCACAAGTAGAGGAAATTCCTGCAGGGAACATTGCAGCACTCTCCGGATTAAAATCAGCATTCGCAGGAGAAACCGCTGCAGAAGAAGAAATCACACCCTTTGAATCAATAAAACATTACTCTGAACCTGTAATGACAAAAGCAGTGGAAGCCAAAAATCCCAGAGACCTACCCAAGTTAATATCTGTCCTCAGAGACATAGCAAAAGAAGATCCAACAGTAAAAGTAGAGATAGATGAAGAGACAGGAGAACACCGGATCTCTGGAATGGGAGAACTGCATCTTGAAATAATAGAACACCGGATCTCCCACGATAAAGGAATTCCGATAACAACATCCCCACCCATAGTGGTCTACAGAGAAACAGTGAAAAAACAGGGGCAACAGGTAGAATCAAAGTCCCCGAACAGACACAACAAATTATATTTTGTCGTAGAACCTCTTGAAGACGGCGTTTACAATGCAATAATAGAAGGAGAAATAAAAGAAGAAAAACCAAAAGACAGAAAAACAGTAGCAAAAAAGCTGGCCGAGCAGGGGATGGACGCAGACCAAGCGAAAGGAATCTGGGAAATAAAAAATGGAAACGTATTCCTGGACAACACCAAAGGAGTACAATACCTGAATGAAGCAAAAGAACTCATACTACAAGGGTTTGAAGAAGCAATAGAAAAAGGCCCGCTTGCAAACGAGAAGGTAACAAAAGTTAAAGTAAGACTCGTGGACGCGGTCTTACACGAAGACGCAGTTCACAGAGGCCCATCACAGATGATACCAGCAGCAAAAAGAGGAGTACTCGCAGCAATAATGACAGCAGACCCCATCCTGCTAGAACCAAAGCAAAAGATATTTATTACCGTGCCGCAGGAATATATGGGAGCAGTAAGCACAGACATACAAGGCAGAAGAGGACAAATCCTTGACATAGAACAAGACGGAGAACTGCTCACAATAATAACAAAAGTTCCTGTTGCTGAAACATTTGGTTTCGCAGGAGAAATACGTTCAGCAACGCAAGGCAGGGCGCAGTGGTCAACAGAATACCTAGGATATGAGCCGCTGCCAAGGGACCTGCAACAGAATGTTATAAAAAGGATTAGAGAAAGAAAAGGACTTAAACCTGAGATACAAACAGCAGAAGAACTACTTTCATGATAAATAAAAAATAGAGGTGTATGGGATATGGCAGACAAAAAGCCGCACATGAACCTTGTGTTCATAGGACACGTGGACCACGGAAAATCCACCACGGTAGGAAGACTGCTGTTCGACAGCAAGTCCCTGCCAGAGCAGGAGCTCAGAAAACTGAGAGAAGAAGCAGAAAGACTTGGAAAAGCAACCTTCGAGTTCGCTTTCGCAATGGACAGACTAAAAGAAGAAAGAGAAAGAGGAGTAACCATTGACGTAGCACACAAAGACTTCCAGACAAACAAGTACTACTTCACAATCATAGACGCTCCTGGACACAAAGACTTTATCAAAAACATGATCACTGGAACAAGCCAGGCAGACGCAGCAGTGCTGGTAGTGTCCGCAAAAGACGGACCACAAGAGCAAACAAGAGAACACGCATTCCTTGCAAGAACACTTGGAGTAGGACAGATGATAGTCGTCCTAAACAAGATGGATGCAGTAAACTACGATCAAGCAGCATACAACAAAGCAAAGCAGGACCTAATTGACAAGATCCTCAAACCTATTGGATACAAGATAGATGAGATGGAATTCATCCCAATATCAGCATACAAAGGAGACAACGTAGTAAACAAGTCAGAGAACATGTCCTGGTACAACGGACCAACCCTTGCAGAAGCTCTTGACAAACTTAAGGCACCTGAAAAACCAACAGACAAGCCACTCAGGCTCCCAATACAAGACGTCTACAACATCAAAGGAGTCGGAATAGTACCTGTAGGAAGAGTAGAAACCGGAGTGCTCAAAGTTGGAGACAAAGTGTCAATTGCACCTGCAGGCTCAACAGGAGAAGTAAAAAGCATAGAAATGCACCACCAAGCACTACAACAGGCAGAACCAGGTGACAACATAGGATTCAACCTGAAAGGCGTTGACAAAAAGGACCTCAGCAGAGGATCAGTAATCGGCCCAGCAGATAACCCTCCGACAGTGGCAGAAGAGTTCACAGCACAGATAATAGTACTGAACCACCCAACTGCAATAACAGTAGGATACCAGCCAGTAATACACTGCCACACAGTACAAATGGCCTGCAGCATAGTTGCAATAGAAAAGAAGATTGATCCAAAGAGCGGACAAGTAGTTCAAGAAAACCCAGAATTCATAAAAACAGGAGACGCCGCTGTAGTAAGAATGAAACCAGTAAGGCCCATGGTAATAGAAAAAGCAAGCGAATTCTCTCCTCTCGGAAGATTCGCAGTAAGAGACATGGGTATGACAGTGGCTGCAGGAATGGTACTGGACGTAAAGAAAAAAGCGTGAAATAGAAAATGGCAACACAACTAGCTAGCATAAAACTGGTAAGCCCAGACTACAAGAAACTGGAGAGCGTATGCTCTGAGATAAAGAGCATTGCAGAAAAGACAGGGGCTAACGTGAAGGGACCCATACCCCTTCCAACCAGAAAACTGGTAGTACCGACCCTGAAATCACCGTGCGGCGATGGGTCAGAAACATACGAGCACTGGCAGATGAGAATACACAAGAGAATAATGAACATAGAAGCTGATGAAAGAACCCTCAGGCAAATCATGAGGGTCCAAGTACCAGACCAAGTGCACATAGAAATAGAACTAAAAACCGCCTAAAAAACCCCCTCTTTATTTATTCTTAAAAACACACAAAATCCACTGCTTTTGACGATAAAATGTTCACACAACAACGAAAGGTTTTTAAAGGGCTCTTCTTTTTTAGGAACAGGTGAAAAAAATGGCAAGAGCCAAAACAGACGATCTAGATGTACTTGGCGGGTATTCCTTTGTATTAGGCGTTATAATCGCCCTGATACTAGGAATGGTCGCACAAATAATACCATTAGGAGACAAAGTATCTGCCACACTAGTAATTCTCTTAGTAATACTCGGACTAATAGTAGGATTCGTAAACATAAACAGAAAGGAAATGAAAGATTTTCTACTTGCAGTAATAGCAATCGGAATAATAGGATCAGCAAACCTAGAAGTAATCCCCGCAGTAGGAAACTACCTTGCAGGAATCGTAGCATACCTAGGAATATTCGTGTACCCAGCAGCAGTAGTGGTAGCAATAAAAGAAATATTCAACATAGCAAAAATGTAAATCAACAAAACCCCTTTTACTTTTGAAACCCCCTTTTTTCAAATTTTAACCACACAATATTTATACTCATCCCTGAGAATATCAATCATGTACTATACCTTCGAGCACGAAGCAGACATAGGAATAAAAGGAGAAGGAAAAACAATAGAAGAAGCATTCCAGGAAACAGCTAAAGCAATGTTCTCAGTAATGGCAAACTTAGAAAAAGTAGGAGAAGTAGAAAAAATCTCAGGAAAAACAAATGGCACTGACCTTGTTTCACTCCTTGTTAACTGGCTGAACCAATTGCTGGCAGAAAAAGACATACACAGCATGATCCTAAAATCATTTAAGGCACGCATAATGCACAAAAACAACGGATACGAGATAGAGTGGGAAGCAAAAGGTGAAAAGATGAACACAGAAAAACAAGATCTCAAAACAGAAGTAAAAGCAGCAACATTCCACATGGCAGAAGTAGAAGAAAAAAATGGAGAATGGACAGCCCAGTGCATTGTTGACGTTTGAACGGGGGAAGAACATGGAACCGAACGCATTCAAAAAAGTAAACGAATACGAGTGGATCATACCACAAAAAGGAGACATGAGAGTACCTGGAATAATCTTTGCAGATGAATCAATAATCAGGGACCTTGATGAAAAAGTCTGGGAACAGGTATCCAACGTAGCGACTTTGCCAGGCATACAAAAAGCAAGCATGGCAATGCCTGACGCCCACTGGGGATACGGTTTCCCCATAGGAGGCGTAGCTGCATTCGACCCAAAAGAAGAAGGAATAATAAGCGCAGGAGGAGTTGGATATGACATATCGTGCCTAACGCCAGACGCAAAGATCATGATAGAGCACGGGTGCTGGAAAAAAATCGGAGAGATGAAAGAAGATTCTCAAGAAACACTAGTGTCAAACAGTAACATGATGTTAAAAGAGTTTTCCTCAAGAACGCTCACTCTCGACAAAGGAGAAATAAAGGAAAAAACAGCAAGCTATTTCATGGAACTAGACCCTAAATCACAGGTTGTAGAAGTGACTTCCTCCACAGGCAGGAGGATAAACGCAACCTCAGACCACCCTTTCCTAACACCTAACGGAATGAAACCAGCAGAAACACTAAAAAAAGGCGATCTAATAGCAGTCTATCCATTTGAAGGAGTAGAATATGAACCATGCAGAGACATTACAATAGTAGGAGAGCATAACATTCTTGAAGGACAAGCAAAGGACTCCCTTGTCGCAAGAAATCTTCTACCCTTAACAGAAAACAACACAAAGCTTCCGCTGATAACAAAGATACTGGGGTACTTGTTTGGTGACGGATTAGTGTACTTTTCTGGAAACAAGGGATATATCCATGCGTATGGACAAGAAGAAGACCTTAAAACAATAGCCAAGGATATCAAGAAATTAGGTTATTCCGCGAGGATATATTCAAGGAAAAGAAACCACAAAATAACAGATCAATACGGCACTAAAGAATTCTTGTCAACATCCCACGAACTTCACGTAAGGTCCACAAGCCTGGCAATGCTGTTCAAGGAGATAGGAATGCCTGTGGGCAACAAGACAAACCAAGAATATTCAGTGCCAGCATGGCTTCTGTCCGCACCAAAGTGGATAAAGAGACTCTTTCTGGCAGGGTTCTTCGGCGCTGAAATGTCAACACCTAAGAATGTTTCAAGAACCAACTTTTACTGTCCAGTAGTATCCCAGAACAAAGTTGCTGGCGCGCTAGGCTCAGGAATAAGGTTCATGCAAGAAGTCAGCAACATGCTAGAAGAGTTTGGAGTAAAAACCAACAAGATAAGCGTTAGAAAAGAATACAAAAACAAACATAGAGTGCGGCTGATACTCTCCTCAGAACCTGAAAGCCTGATAGCGTTATGGACAAGAGTAGGTTTCGAGTACAACAGGAAAAGATTGGAAGAAGGGCTGGCTGCAGCACAATACCTGAAAGAAAAGAAGGAATTCATGAAAAAAAGGCTTAAAGCAGCGGTCAGAACAAAAGAGTACAAAGCAAAAGGAAAAAGCCTTAAAGAAGCAATAAAAGACCTGTCAGGGGAACATGCCAACTCCAGGTTCATTGAACGCCACTATTATTCAAAAGAAGAAAAATTCCCAAGGGTATCTGAAAATTTCATTAGCTTTGGAGAATGGAGAGCAAAGAATCCCGGCCCAGTATTCTGGGAACAAGTAGAATCCACGAAAGCGCTTGACTACAAAGGAAAAGTGTATGATCTCACCGTGCCTGGAACTCATAATTTCGTGGCCAACGGGTTCGTGGTCTCAAACTGTGGAGTCAGGACCATTAAAACAGATCTGAAAAAAGAGGACTTAAAACCAAAGTTGAAAGAACTGATGGAAGAATTATTCAGAACAGTGCCCGCAGGACTAGGATCAGAAGGAAAAATAACCCTGACAAAAGACCAAGAAGACGAAATGCTGGCAAAAGGAGCAAGGTGGGCAGTAGAACAAGGCTATGGAACCAAAGAGGACCTTGAATACACTGAAATGAAAGGAACAGCGCCAGACGCTGACCCGAGCAAGGTCAGCGATCTCGCGAAAAAAAGAGAAAAAAAGCAAGCCGGAACCCTGGGCTCAGGAAACCACTACCTTGAAGTCCAGTGGGTGGAGGAAGTTTATGATCCGGAAATAGCCCGGATATACGGACTAGAAAAAGACCAGGTCGTGATAACCTTCCACTGCGGGTCAAGAGGCCTAGGCCACCAAGTAGCATCAGACTACATGCAAATTCTTGACCAAGCAGCACCAGAATACGGGATAAAGCTTCCTGACAGGCAACTTGCATGCGCACCAATAGAATCGCAGGAAGGCAAAGACTACTGGCAGGCCATGAACGCCGCAATAAACAACGCCCTCTCAAACCGGCAGGTTATAGCGCACCTTACAAGAAAAGCATTCAATAAAGTGTTCCCGGACGCAGAACTTCCTCAATTGTATGACACTAGCCATAACACGTGCAGAAAAGAAGAACACACAGTAAACGGAACCAAAAAAATAGTGTACGTGCACAGGAAGGGAGCTACAAGCGCTCTTGGCCCGGGAAGGCCAGAACTTCCCAGAAGTTACATGAACGCTGGCCAGCCAGTCCTAATAGGAGGCACGATGGGCACATACTCTTACATTCTCGCCGGAACAGAAAAAGGAACTGAAAAAGCGTTCGGAAGCGCATGCCACGGAGCAGGCAGACGGATGAGCAGAACCCAAGCAAAGAAAACATGGAAAGGAGACAGAGTAATACAAGACCTCGCAAACTCAGGAATAATAGTAAAAGCACACTCTTTCAAAGGCGCTGCAGAAGAAGCGCCTGGCGCATACAAAGACGTCAGGCAAGTCGTAAACGCAGTGCATAACGCAGGCCTTGCCAAGAAGGTCGTGAGAGTGCGGCCCCTCGGTGTAGTGAAAGGATGAAGAAAGATGCCCGCCAGTAACCTTTAAATACCTTTTATTGTGAAAAAATACTATCTCCTGCTGTAAAAGGAGGAAAATGGTCCAGCCCCAGAGGCTTTGTGCCTTTCGGGCAATGAAGACCGCTGAAAAAACAAAAATTTTGAGGACGTATAAAAATGGCAAAACGGCATGCTCCAAAAAGAGGATCCAGAGGATTCTCGCCAAGAAAAAAAGCAAAAAGAATTTACCCCAGTGTAAACTCCTACGCAGAAACAGAAGAAGTAGGAGTACAAGCTTTCCCAGGATACAAAGCAGGAATGACCCAACTGCTGACAATAAATGAAACAGAAAAATCCCCAAAATTCAAACAAGAAGAAGCAGTACCAGTAACAATTCTTGAAATCCCTCCAGTAAAGGTTTACGGGATCAGAGCCTACAAAACAACCCCTGAAGGCAAAAAAGCTTTCACGGAAGTGTACTCTGAAAAGCTTGACAAACGCCTACAAAGAAAAATAACTCTTCCAAAAGAATACTCATCTGAAGATAAAATAAAAGCAATAGAATCCAATCTTGAACAAATCTCTGAACTAAGACTACTTGTACACACACAACCCACTTTTAAGAAAACCCCTGAAATACTCGAGCTCACTGTTTTTGGCCCAGTTAAAGACGCATGGGAGTACGCAAAACAAAAACTTGGCAGTGAGCTATCTGCTGATGAAATCATAAAAGAAGGGGAAATGTTAGACACAATCGCAGTAACAAAAGGCAAAGGAACGCAAGGCCCTGTGAAAAGGTTTGGCATAACAATACAGATAAGAAAAAACAAAAAGCACAGGAGAAATCCGGGCTCTCTCGGGGCATTCAGCGTGGGAAGAATGTTCTGGACAGTGCCCCTCGCAGGACAGATGGGCTTCCAAACAAGAACAGAATACAACAAACAAGTATTGAAAATAGGGGAAAAAGGAGAAGAAGTAACCCCCGAAGGAGGAATACGGGCCTACGGAGTAGTGAAAAGCAGATACATGCTCATAAAAGGAAGCGTACCTGGGCCGAAAAAAAGGCTCATTATGTTGCGGAAAGGAATAAGGCCAACTCAAGGAGATACATTAACTATAAAAGAGGTAATAAGAACACCCCAGCAGTGATGAAAAATGATAAAAGCAAAAGTCTTTGATGTTGATGGAAAAAGCGTGAAAGAGATAAAACTACCTGAAGTATTTTCTGAACAAGTGCGGTCAGACCTGATAAAAAGAGCAAGCCTCGCAATACAAAGCGCAGGCTACCAAGCAAAAGGAGTATTCCCACTGGCAGGATTACAAACCAGCGCAGTTTACGTTGGAAGAAGAAGAAAATACCACCAGATGATAAACAGAGGAATATCAAGATTACCAAGAATCATAGGACCAAAAGGATACATCGGAGAAGTAAGAAGAGTACCCCACTCAAAGGGGGGTCACAGAGCACACCCCCCAAAAGTAGAAAAGAAAATAGAAGAGAGGATAAACAAGAAAGAAAAAAAGAAAGCCACAGCCTCCGCAATAGCCGCTACAGCGAACCTAGATCTTGTAGCAAAAAGGGGACACATGGTGAAAAACATTAACAGTGTCCCAATAATACTCACGGACAAAACAGAAGAGATAACTAAATCAAAACAAATCGTGGACCTACTAATAAAACTCGGCCTAAAAGAAGAACTGGAAAGAACAAGTGAAAAGAAGATAAGGGCAGGAAGAGGAAAGATGAGAGGAAGGAAGTACAAGAAGAAAAAAGGAGTGCTTATAGTTACAGGGAAAAACGCAGCATTATACAAATCTGCCAGAAACATACCTGGAACAGATGTCTGCACCGCAAAAGAGCTTAATGCAGACCTGCTCGCTCCAGGCGGAGTACCGGGCAGGCTGACCGTATACACTGAATCAGCCATAAACGAAATATCCAAGAGGTTCGGTTAGGATGAAAATAAAGTACCCCCTCCTATCAGAAAAGGCCGTCGGCCTCATAGAAAAAGAGAACAAAATAGTATTCATAGTTGAAAACCACGCATCAAAAGACGAAATAAAAGAAGATATAGAAAAAGAATATAACGTAAAAGTAAAGAGAATTAACGTGGTCAATACACTAAAAGGAGAGAAAAAAGCGTATGTCCAACTGGCTCCTGAAAGCAGTGCTGTTGACCTGGCAACAAAATTAAAGATACTGTGATACTATGGGAAAGCCTTTAATTCACCAAAGAAGAGGGAAAGGGAGCCCTTCGTTCAAAGCCCCAAGTAAAAGATTCAAAGTGGGCGTGGAGTATAGGCCAAACGATGGAAAAGAACTGCTAAGAGGAGAAGTACTAGAATTTATTGATAATCCTGCTCACACCGCGCTCTTAATGCGCGTTAGGTATGAAGACGGAACAGAAGCAGTAACCCCCGCATCAGAGGGATTATTCCTCGGAGAAACAGTATACTACGGGGAAAACGCACCCGCAGAACTGGGAAGCACCCTTCCACTAAGAAGCATACCAGAAGGATTCCCTGTGTACAACATAGAAACCCGAGTCGGGGACGGGGGAAGTATCATTAGATCCAGCGGGCTTGCAGCATACATAACTTCCAAAGACCAAAAGCATGTTTACGTAAAACTTCCCAGCAAAAAAATAAAAAAGTTTAATGCAAATTGCAGAGCAACCATCGGGCTGATTGCAGGTGGCGGAAGAAAGGACAAACCCCTGCTAAAAGCAGGTGCAGCACACTATAAGAACAAAGTGGCAAGAAACAAATGGTGGCCTAGAGTCCGGGGAGTCCACATGAACGCTGTAGACCACCCATACGGAGGAAAACAGCACCATGGCGCTAAGACCAAGAAGGGTAAAGGAGCGCCTGCAGGACAGCACGTAGGATCCTTTGGAGCGAGAAGGACCGGAAGGAGGAAGAGATAATGGCCAAAAAAGAATTCAAGTACAGAGGAAAAACACTAGAAGAACTCAAAAAATTAAGTCTTGAAGATTTCACAAAACTAATTCCGGCAAGAGAAAGGAGAAGCCTCAAGAGGGGATTCACAGAAGAAGAGAAAAAACTGCTCAAAAAAATAAGAGCATGGAAAGAGGGAAGCAAGCCCATAAGAACACATGTAAGAGAGATGATCATACTCCCTGAAATGGTCGGAAAGGAGATAGCAGTCCACAACGGAAAGGACTGGAACATAGTGAAAGTAAAGCCTGAAATGATCGCAATGCGGCTGGGTGACTTCAGCATTACCAGAAAACCGGTCAAACACTCCGGCCCAGGAATAGGAGCAACAAGGTCAACCAAATTCGTATCTGCAAAGTGATAAAAGATGAAGTACTCATACCAAGGAGACATTACGAAAACCGCCTCAGCAATGGTGAAACAAGTAGATATCAGTAGAAAATTAGCAAGAGAAACATGCAATGCGATAAACGGAATGAAACTAGAAAAGGCAATTGATTACCTTGAAAAAGTCATAGCAAAAGAAGCACACGTGCCTCTGAAAAGATACAACAAAAAACAGGGACACAGGAAAGGAGGACAACCTGGCAAGTACCCTGAAAAAACCTGTAAGAACGTAATAAAACTGCTCAAGAACCTGAAAAATAACGCTGAACAAAAAGGACTAGAACCAGAAAAGATGAAAATAGTACACGCATCAGCATACAAAGCACTTGAAATCCCCAGAGTAAGGCCCCGGGGAAAAGCAAAATCATCCAACATAGAACTGGTTACAATAGAACTGGTTGCTAAAGAGGTATGATAATGATAGAAAAAAAGTTCGTTGAAGACGGGATAACAAGAATGCGCGCAAAGGAATTCGTGAAAAACGAAGTAGCAAAAGCAGGTATTGTAAACATCAACATACAGAGAACCACACTCTCAACAAGAATAAGCCTGCTGGCAGAAAACCCAGGGATAGTAATTGGAAGGAAAGGCAAGGGGATAAAAGACCTTGCAGATGTGATAGAAACAAAAATGAAGCTCGAAAACCCCCAGATAGAAGTAAGCAATGTGGATGAGAAAGGACTGGAGCCCGCCATAATCGGCAACTGGATAATAAGGATGCTTGAAAGAGGATTTAAACCAAAAAGAGCAATGTCAAAAGCATTATACAGGGTCATGTCTGCACATGCCATAGGCTGTGAAATAATAGTTAAAGGGGTAGTAAGAGGCAAAGGAAAGAAAGCAGGAAAACTAAGGGTATCTGCAGGATACCTAAAGAAAGCAGGACACGGAAAAGAGCTGGTAAAAGAGTTTAACGGCAGAGCAGTGCTCAAACAAGGAGTAATAGGAGTCACTGTTAGAATCGTACCCCCTGATGTAATATTCCCAGACAAAATGATCATGCCTAAAGTAGAAGAGCCAACCGAAGTAAAAGAGGTAGAAGAGAATGGCGATAATAAAAAAGAAAGAACTGAAAGCAATGAGTAAAGAAGAACTAGAAGCAAAAGAAAAAGAGATCAGGTCAGAAATGATGAGAGAACTGGGAGCAGCAAGAAGCGGTACAAAACCAGAAAACCCCGGGAAAATAAGAGAAATGCGAAGAACAATAGCAAGAATAAAAACAGTAATGAGAGGTGCGGCTCAGTAAATGGGAGACATCTGTGAAGTGTGCGGACTTCCAAAGGAAATATGCACTTGCGAAGAAATGTCAAAAGAGGAACAAAAAATCCACGTGTACGAAAAACACGCCCGTGGAAGAAAGTATATGACGATAATAGAAGGCTTTGACCCTTCATTCAACATAGAAACCCTCACAAAAGAACTGAAACAAGAACTTGCATGTGGAGGGACTTCAAAAGACGGAAAAATAGAACTGCAAGGCCAGCACAAAAACAAAGTAAAAAAAGCCCTCCTAAAAAGAGGCTTCAAAGAAGAACAGATAGATGTGTACTAGATGCACAAGATAGTCACAGAAGAACTGATAGGAAAAAAAACAAGGATAAAAACAAGCACCATGCCAGAAATCGTCGGAAAAGAAGGCACAGTAATAAACGAAACAATGAAAACCATAACAATAAAAACAAAAGAAAAGGAACTGATAATCCCAAAAAAAGAATGCACATTCGAATTTGAGTATCACGGAAAATGGGTCACGGTACGCGGAAAAGACCTCGCGTTCAGGCCCGAAGAACGGATAAAAAAACATTGGAGGAACATGCATGGAAAAATGCGGAGATAAAAACTGCCCAACACACGGCACCTTACGGGTAAGGGGCAGTATCCTAGAAGGCAAAGTAGTAAGCAAAAAGGCAAAGAACACAGTAACCGTAGAAAGGAACTACCTAAACTATGTGCCAAAGTACGAAAGATATGAACGAAGAACAAACAAGATACACGCACACCTCCCGGTATGCATGCATGACGATATCAATGTCGGCGACACAGTTATCATAGGAGAATGCAGAAGAATAAGCCGGAATAAAACCTTCGTGGTGGTGAAGAAAAAGTGAAAGGCATATCAAGCAAAGTAACCGGTGGAGTATCCATAGGATCGATCATAACCTGTGACGATAACTCCGGAGCAAAAGTACTCAAAGTAATCGGAAAAGAAGGGTACAGAGGAAGAAAAAACAGAAGAGCCACCATAGGAGTAGGGGATATCCTAATCGCTTCAGTGATAAAAGGAAACGTGAGAATGAGAAAAAAGAAGGTAAGATGCCTGCTGATAAGACAGAGAAAAGAATACAGAAGAGCAAATGGAATGAGAGTAAAATTTGAAGATAATGCTGCAATAGTTGTAACAGACAAAAACGAACCGCAAAGCTCTGAAATAAAAGGGGTCATAGCAAAAGAAGTGGCAGAAAGATTTCCAAAAGTGGCGACAATAGCTAAAAATGTGATGTGACATGAAACCAGGAAAACAAAGGAAAAGGATAGAAGAGCTTCCAAAGAACAAAAGAAGGAAACAGGTATCTGCAAGACTATCTAAAGAGTTATCCTCAAAATACAAGAGAAGAAACTTCCCGCTAAGGAAAGGAGACAAAGTAAAGATACTGAGAGGAAAACACAAAAACAAAGAAGCAAAAGTACAAAAGATCAGTCTAAAAGACTACAAAGCATTCTTAGAGGGAATAACAATAAAAAAGAAAGACGGTACAGAAAAACCTCTTCCAATAAGTCCAAGTAACCTTCAGATAATAGAACTTGACCTCTCTGACAAAAAAAGAGTAGAGGCACTTGAAAGAAAGATAAAGGGTTGATTATATGCACACAAAAAGATTGAACGTGCCAAGATCATGGAACATACCAAAGAAAGGAGAGGTATGGTCACCAACAACAATGCCTGGAGCGCACTCAAAAGACAAGAGCATACCCCTCATAATAGTAATAAGAGACCTGCTTAAACTTGCAGACAACGCAAGAGAGGCAAAGAAAATAATCAAAGAAGGTAATGTTTTCATTGATGGCAGACCCATAAAAAAACCTCGGTTTGGCATAGGGTTTATGGACACAATATCAATACCAAAAATAAACAAAGTATACAGAGTGCTATACGACCAAAAAGGCAGGATAACACTAAAAGAGATAGGTGACTCTGAAAAGGACTTCAAGCTATGCAAGATTAAAAACAAGACAATACTCAAAAAAGGAAAAATACAGCTCAACCTACACGATGGAAGAAACCAGTTAGTAGAAAACGACGTATACAAAACAGGAGATGTACTAAAAATAACAATACCCGAACAGAAAATCATAAAACACATACCTCTAAAAACAGGCTCAATGGTGTACTTAAGCGGAGGAAAACACGCAGGAATAACCGCAGTAGTAAAAGAAATAATCCCTGGAACAACACTCAGAAAGCCAATAGTAGTCTTAGAGAAAGACGGAAAAGAAATGAGAACACTGAAAGAACATGCATTCGCCATAGGAACTGAAAAACCAGAACTAAAAGTAGGTGTGTAAATTGATAACCATAGACAAAGTAGTGCTGAACATAGGTGTTGGGGCTGCAGGAGAAAAACTTGAAAAAGCCCAAACAATACTTGAGAGAATAGCAGAACAAAAAGCCGTGATAACAAGAGCAAAGAAAAGAATCCCCACCTGGGGAACTAGAAAAAAGATGAAAATAGGAGTAAAAGTAACCCTCAGAAAAGAAAAAGCAGACAGGATACTGAGAATGGCCTTTGAAGCAGTAGACAACCAGATAAAAGAACAGTCAATATCAGACAATGGAACATTTTCCTTCGGAGTAAAAGAGTACATAGACCTGCCGGGAATAAAATACGATCCGGAAATAGGCGTTTTTGGCTTTGATGTTTGCGTAAATCTCAAAAAATGGGGATACAGAGTAGACAAAAGAAAGAGAAGACAATCAAAAATGCCTAACAGGCACAGGATAACCAAAGAAGAAACCAAAGAATTCATAGAAAAGAATTACGGCGTCAAGGTGATCTGAATGAAAAACATTAGACCTGTCAAGTACAAACGACCAAGAAGAAAAGAAGAAGGCAGGGCTTGCATAATCTGCGGAAGGCCCGAAGGACTTGTCAGAAAATACGGGATAAACATGTGCAGACAATGTTTCAAAAGAAAAGCAAAGGACATAGGATTTGAGAAATACGACTGAGGTAATCATATGGATCCAATAGCAGACGGACTCGTGAACCTAAAAAACTGTGAGATGGTTGGCAAAAAAGAATGCGTGATAAAGCCAGCTTCAAAACTAATGGGCAACCTGCTCAGAATACTGCAAAAAGAGAAGTACATAAACGAATTCGAGTTCGTAGAAAATGGCAGAGGCGGAGAATACCACATAAAGCTACTGGGAAGGATAAACAACTGCAAAGCAATAAAACCAAGGTACTCCGTCGGAAAAGATGAGTACAACCTATGGGAAAAGAGATATCTCCCAGCCAAGAACTTTGGAACGCTTATAGTATCAACCCCAAAAGGCCTGATGACCCACAAAGAAGCTAAAAAAGCAGGAACAGGGGGAAAACTTATAGCATACGTCTATTGAGGTGCAAAAATGGAGAAAGTAGTACAAATCCCAGAAGGTGTCACGGTCGCACCAGTACCAACCGGATTTAAGGTAGTTGGAAAACTGGGAGAAATAGAAAAAAACTTTGACATGAGCCTAATAAAAGTGGAAAAACGGGCAGACTCCATCGCAATAATGCTAGAAAAAGAAGAACCAAGAAGAAAAGAAAAAGCGAAACTTGGCACAATAGCAGCCCATCTTAAAAACATGATAAAAGGAGTAAGTGAAGGATTCCAGTACAAAATGAAGATTATCTACATTCACTTCCCAATGAACGTGAAAGTTGAAGGCAACGAAGTAGTGATAAAAAACTTCTTGGGAGAAAAACAACCCAGAAGAGCAAAAATTGTTGGAAACACAAAGGTGGAAATAAAGGGTAATGAGATCGTGCTCACAGGACCGAATAAAGAAGAGGTAGGACAAACAGCAGCCAACATAGAACAAACAACCAAAACAAGAGGAAAAGACATAAGAAAGTTCCAAGATGGGATCTACATCACATCAAAAGGATGATATTCATGAAAAAACGCAAAAAGCCAAAGTTTGCAAGGCAAAACGCCCATAGAAAAGCGAGAGTATCAGAAAGCTGGAGAAAGCCAAAAGGAGAGGACTCCAAACAAAGGCTTAAGAAAAAATACATGGGCGCCCACCCGACACCAGGTTACGGCCAATCCAAAAAAGTAAGAGGCAAACACCCATGCGGCCTGGTGGAAAAAATAGTACACAACCTAACAGAACTATCCGGACTAGATAAAAAAATTCACGCGGTGAGGATAGCTCACCCTGTTGGAAAGAAAAAAAGAACCGAAATAATCAAAGCGGCTGAAGAAAAAGGAATAAAAGTGCTTAACAAGGGTGTAATCTAATGGAACTAAAACAAGTGAAAAGATTAGCATCCAGAGTAACTGGAGCTGGAGAAAAAAGGATAAAGATACGCGATACAGAAAAAGCACAGCAATCAATGACCGGAGATGATGTAAGAGCGTTAATAAAGCAGGGGGCCATAGAGGTAGTCCAGAAAAAGGGAGTTAGCAAAGCAAGAGCAAAGAAGATAAAAGCCCAAAAGAAAAAAGGGTTAAGAAGAGGAAAAGGAAAGAAAAAGGGAGGCAAAAAAAGCAGGACCCCGAAAAAGGAAGAGTGGATGAAGAAAGTTAGGGCACTCAGAAGAAAGCTAAAACGAGAAAAACAAAACCTCAAACCAGGAGCATACCAACCACTCTATCGCAGAATAAAAGGAGGCTTTTTCAGAGACAAAGGCCACTTAGAACTTTACATGAAAGAAAAGGGATTGAAAAAGTGATCATATGGCACACAAAACAACATACAAAGTTCAAAGAAGGAGAAGAAGAGAAGGAAAAACAGACTACCTAAAGCGACTTAACTTACTCAAAGGAGAAAAACCAAGAATGGTAATAAGGATAAGCAACAACCAAGTGATCACCCAGATAATGGAATACTCCCCAGAAGGGGATAAAACATTGATAACCGCAACAAGCAAAGAATTGCAAAAGTACGGGTGGACAGGACACAATGGAAACTGCAGTGCAGCATACCTCACAGGATACCTCTGCGGAAAAAAGGCCCTAAAGACA